>Ga0082212_10003863_pt1 | contig 21064 bp, 19 predicted proteins | sample TergutNt197P3_FD_71548 | JGI IMG/M metagenome (GOLD analysis project Ga0082212, IMG submission 71548) | Neocapritermes taracua P3 segment gut microbial communities from Petit-Saut dam, French Guiana - Nt197 P3 | ecosystem: Host-associated > Arthropoda: Insects > Digestive system > Gut ... | reverse complement strand
ACGAGGCAAGGAAGGTTGAGCGCGGCGTACTCAATAGTACGTAAGCGAAACCTGACGCCGCATCGTGTCAAAAAGACCGCGCAGGCATGGAAAATCATTTCGTACGCGGATATAAATCGGTCAAGTCAGGAGACATGCCCTATTGCGCCGCCATAGTAGAATCGGTCTGAAATATCCGGGCTAGAGAATCAACATGCAGTCGCCGTAACTGTAAAACCGGTAGCCCATGGAAATCGCCTCCCGATAGCAATCCAGCATCAATTCACGACCGGCAAACGCGCTTACCAGCATGAAAAGCGTGGATTTGGGAAGATGGAAATTTGTTATCAGCCCGTCGAGCATACGGAATTCAAAGCCCGGATAAATAAAAAGATCGCAGTATCCGGAGGCCGCGCAGTCAAGCGAATGTTCAGCTCGCGCCAGGTATTCCAGGCAGCGACTGCTTGTAGTTCCGACAGTCACCAGACGCCGCCCTTCGTCTTTTAACACGCGGATACGTGCGGCGTTGTCGGCGTCAACATCGAAAAACTCCGGTTCCATTTCGTGCTCTTCGATGTTTTCGGCGCGTACAGGTTTAAATGTTCCATAGCCTACATGCAGAAGAATTTTGCACACCGGTACGCCTTTTTTATCAAGCCGACGCAGCACTTCTTCGGTAAAGTGCAATCCGGCCGTCGGAGCAGCCACGGAACCGCTTTGCCTGGCGTACACGGTCTGATAACGCAGCCGGTCTTCATGCATATCGCCGAAATTCTTGCGGCGTATGTATGGCGGCGTAGGCGGTTCGCCGATTTTTTCAAAAACTTCGAGAAGATTTCCTTCGCGGTCAAATCCTTCAAATTCTATGACACGGTTCCCGGACTCCGTAATTGCCGATATCCGGGCCGCGATACCGCCGACTTGCAGCCGTTGTCCAACGGGCGTTTTCCTGCCGGGTTTTGTCAGCGCCGTCCAGTACCCGGGACTCTCCTCGCAGAGAAGCAGAATTTCGATCTCCTCGTTTTTTCCGAAACGGCGGGCCCGAAGCCGTGCAGGAAAAACCCTTGTTTCGTTGACAACCAGAAAATGTTCCGGGCCGAGAATATCCGGAAGATCCCGAAAATGGACGTGTTCTCTTTTTCCCGTTTCGCGCCGGATCAGCATCATGCGTGAACCGTCGCGCTCCGAAACTGGATGCTGGGCGATCAATTCATCGGGCAAAGTGAAATCAAAATCGGCAAGTTTCATAAGTGGAATATTTAATCGGCATTTCCTTGTCGCTTTTCTGCAAAATGCAACGGTCCCGTCATTTCCGAGCGAATCCAGTGCATCTGCGCGCTGAAATTCGCGCCGAAAAGCACGATCATAATAGATGTGTAGACCCAGGCCAGCAGTGTGACGACTGTTCCCATCCGGCCATAAACCTGCTGGTAATCGAAAAGCGGGACAAGGCGCATGAAAATAAATCCGGCAAATTCCAGCATGACGGCGACGAGGGCCGCTCCGGAAAACGCTTCCTTCCAGAAAACCTTGCAATGTGGCGTCCACTTATAGATCATAGCAAGAACAAAAATTGTGACCAGCGCGCCCATCGCGAGAAGGACGTAATACCAGAACCATCCTACGAAATAGGGGCCCCACTTCAGGCTTTCGATGTAGGCATTAGCCGCCGCACGCGCGCGCACTACACGCACGAAAGTGGTGAAGGCCGCCAAGCCGAACAGGCTGACGCTTCCCAGTGTCAGGAGGGCGATCGTGCGCAGACGGCTTTCCCAAAAGGTTCTTTGATTCGGTATGTCCCACGCGCGGTTGATCGAACTTTCTACAAAGGAAAATACCCACGAAGCTGCCCACAATACGAGAATGACGCACGAAACGATGCCCATCGTCGACGGGGTCGTGATTTCATCGAGATTGGAGCGAATAAACTGATCCGATCCCGGAAACAGACCAAGGATGATCTCGACAACTGTCGTGTTTAAATTCATCCACCCCAGAAAGGAATCCGCGATGGCGATGACGACAAGGATTGCCGGAAACAGCGTCATGATTACGAAATATGATATTCCGGAGGCGTCTCTGGGGGTTTCATTGTGCAGCATCTTACGGACCACCGCCGTAATAATTCTGCAGAACATCAAAAAAAAGCGTTTAAAGTGCGACATGAGGATAAAAAACTATGCGCGTGAAGCGAACTCGCCTGTCTGCGTGCTTACGCGCACAATTTCACCTTCCTTGATAAACAACGGAACGCGCACGTTCAGGCCCGTTTCAAGCGTTGCCGGCTTGGTTGCGCCGCCGCTCCCGGCGTCGGAGCGCCCGCCCGGTTCGGTGGCGCTTACCGCCAGCTCGACAAACTGCGGTAACTGAACGGCGATTGCGTTGCCGTTGTATTTCATCACATGCAGCGTAAGACCTTCTTTAAGGTAATGGACGTCGTCACGCAACTGTTCACCCGTCATAAAAAACTGCTCATATGAAGTTTCATCCATAAAATGATAGTTTTCGCCGTCCGAGTAAAGAAATGACGCCTGTGCCAGCACGACGTCCGGATCCTCGAATTTTTCATTAGTGCGGAAGGTTTTCTCCAATACGGCGCCGGTGATCAGATTGCGCACTTTGGTCCGCACCATGGTTGACGCGCCTCGCGCGCTGGGCGAAGCAAAAAAAACGTCTACCACAACGCAAGGCTGATTTTCGATGGTGATCAGCGTCTTTCGTTTCAGCTCGTTGGCCCCGATCAGCGCCATAATTTTTCCTTAGTCGATGCTGATTTCAAAAGGCACCTTAAGCTCTTCCCACTGCAAATAGCCGACGGCTTTGGTGTCGGATAAATTTTCGAAGCCATATACAAGCCATTCCGTAAAGGGAGCCTTAATCGGTGTAACGGTCACACGCAGCGCATCTTCCGCCTGGTCATAGGCAAAGCTGCCCCAACCTGCGGAATTCTTACTGAAAATAATTGTCCAATCTTTTTCCGTCGGGATGAAATGCATCCCGTATTTTCCGGCAGACAGCGAATTGCCCTTGATTTTTATCGGCTTACTGAATTCGATTGTGGTGGTTTCGTTGGCGCCGCCCCGCCATGGGTGAGGGTTCTTCGCGTATTGATTTGCCGGCGCCAGACCATAGGGAACCAGGTCGCCCCAAATCTTGCGCCCTTTGACACCGGGGCGATTGTAATTGACGATTATGTCGGTGTCGACGCCTATACGTTGCATGACCGAAGCCTTCGGGCTGGGCTGCGGTTTCGGAGCCGGTTTCGACTTCGCATCCTGCGCCCAAACCGCGGAACACCCTGCAATTGCCAGAACCAGTAAAGCTGTCATAAACTTCGTGCGTTTCATAACGTGTATCTCCAAAGTAAAGAATTTTCTAAACGGCTCAATAATATCCTAAAGTATTTATGTTCGCCAGATAGTCAATCGGCATTTCCGTAGATGGCTCCATGTTTGCGGAATTGATTGAGGGCGTCGAGAAAAAACGGCGAAATACGGCCTGGAGGCTCATTAGCAAAAGCCGTCTGCGGAAGCGGCGCGAAAATGTGTGGATGTATACGCGCACCCATATCGACAATTTCTTTCATCACGGACAGGCTTTCGTGTCTATCCTCTTCGCTTTCTCCAGGAAGACCGAAAATGAAGTCCACGATAATTTTGTACCCATATTTTCTTGCGCAGGCCACGGCGGATACCACGTCCTCGCCGGTATGCGCCCGGCCGCAGGCGTCAAGCATGCGCCGACTTCCGGATTGCGCGCCTATGACGATTTCATCGTTGTCGGCAAATTCATCAAGCAGCGAAAGAGTGTCGGGCGTTATATGTTCCGGCCTGGCTTCCGAAGGAAAGTGGGCGAATATGATACGCCCGTCCGCCGCCAGCGATTCACGCAAGGCTGCGAGCAGATTGCGTATGGCGTCAAGATTCAGCTTTCGGCCGTCAGGCGAACCATAAGAAAAAGCGTTCGGGGAAAGAAGTCTTACGACTTTTCGATTGATGGAACGTAGCGATTCGGCTTGACGTACGATTTCTTCAACGCTTCGATGGCGCAACTTGACGCCGAAGATTTGCGATGTTTGGCAAAAACGGCAGGCGAAGGCACAGCCGCGCGTGATTTCAATCGGCCCGAACATTTCTCTTTTGGGTGAAAATGAAAAGGTTCTGTCAAGATCCGTCGGCGTGTCCGCGGATTGAATAGCGGCGCAGGTGGTTCCCCGAAAGATCGCCTTCAAAACACGCGGGAAGCTGTTTTCCGCTTCGCCGCGAAATACAATATCCGCGCCCGCACGTAAAACCTCTCGGGGCCGCGCGGTTACATGCGGGCCGCCGGCCAGAATAATCAGGCGTCCGCCGTGCTCGCCGCTCAGTCGCCGGATTAATTGCGACGCTTCCTCAAACTGACAGGTCATTATCGAAAAGGCGACAACCGCGCGTGAATGGCTTCTCAGCGCCTCTGAAACCTGTTCATGCAAATCATCGGACGTGAGCGCAATACCGATCGGAATATCGGCGAGTTCCGCCTCGGCGTCGATCGCTCCTGCCAGCGCGTTGAAGCTGTAACTGTTTATTTTGTGGTAATAAAAAATCAGTCGAGCCAATTGCAGAGCCTATATATACTCGCGAACGAAATGATTTACCACGCCTGCGTGGTCTTTTTGACACGATGCCGCGTCAGGTTTCGCTTACGTACCAGCAGGGTACGCGGCGCGCTACATTCCCTGCCTCGTGTCAAAAATTCTAGCGCATCCACTGGTAAATCATTTCGTTCGCGAGTATAAATTACGCCCCTGCAGACGTGTTTCCCGGTTTGGAAATGTCCAGCATAATGCGATACCAACAGTTTTTACAGACAAGCGCACGATCTACGGCCAGCAGAACCTTTTGCCACGGACTCAATTTCTGGCCGCAATGGGGGCAGGCGTCGTATGTTCCGCCGGGCTTCTGAAACGCTTCTTCGCCGGCTTCGTCAATGCTTTCAATTTCCACGGTTCTACTCCGGTTTTAAAATAATGCCTTTATTACGGTGTCCGTCGATTTTCATCGTAACCGGCGCGTCAAGTCGAATATGCCTCGTATAAGTTTTTTCTCCTGCGACGGGCAGCGACCGCAGCCACGCCCAGTCTAGAAAACCGTCACGGTTTCGTGAATTCACCGAAAAGTAGCCGATTCGTAATGAAGATATGTTGTGAAAAAAATGCGATCCTTGCGAAGGATCCACGTCCATATCCCGGAATTCCGCTTCGACGATCCCTCGTGCGCCCGCGATCTGTTCCCATTTAACCGGGATGCCCAACCATGGATCCATTGAACCCCACCGGCCGGTTCCGATCAAAAGATATGGATGTTGCCGATTTATTAATTGCGCATTAAAAAACGCGATCTCTTCGGCGGTTTCACGGCTTCGTGAACGGTCGAAATTTTCCGCGTCCACATAGACGATGTCGCGGATTTCTTCCTGAATGCCGTGCCCCAGCGTCCTTTCACTGCGACAAATCAGTCGCGTATCGGCGACATTCTCAATTTCAATTGAAATTGAATCGGATTCACGCATGAGTCCCATTGGACGCATCTGCAGCAGGGAAACCTGTTTGGGCTCGCCTGGTGGAACCGATAGATTGACCGCGAACTCCATCTCGACGGGTGCGCCCATGCCCCAACCGCCCATGTCAAGCAAAAGCTCTACGATTTCGGAAAGCGGGAATATTTTATGCCGGAGTATCGGCGCGAAAGTTACCACGCGCAATCCGTCGCGCGATACGCCGTCATACATGGCGTCATTCTCAAAAGAATACGTGGAGGCAATTCTTGACAGGACGCCGTCCGTCTCGGCGTCCCGCAGATCATAGCTTCGTACGTTCATGTCCCGGGTTTCGGTGACATCACCCGGCTGCGTTTCCATATCAAGGGCATAGAACTGCGTCTGGTTGTCACCGAAGGTTTCATCCGAAGGTGAAAACCGAGGCAAGTGTTCGGGATATTTTGGACAGAAACTGACGGAGGCGCCTCCGTCGACTATGGTTTTTCCAAGCCCAAGCGCCACGGTAACGATACCGTCACCGGCTTTCTGCGGTGCCACGGGATAATAGTTGTATGATTTTGCGACACCGGCAAAATCGGGATAAAAGCGTGATCCATGCCGTGAGCCGACCAGCTTCTGCACGATGACCGACATTTTTTCTTCTTCATGCTGATATTCCGTAACATTGAAATAATCCCTGGCGCAGCGATAAAAAGTGGACGCGTAAACCCGCTTTATAGTTTCAACGAGCCGGCTGAGCCTGACGAAACGATCAGGATGATTATTTGGAATCATGTAAGTCTGATATACACCGGCGAAAGGGTCGTACTGTGAATCTTCCAGCATGCTCGAAGATCTCACGGCCAGTGGTTCGCGAACCAGATGCAGAAAAGCCGCGAGATCGCCCAGCGGTTCCTCGGGGAAAATGCCGGCAAGGAAACGCCGGGTAATTTCCGCGTCGTCCCGTGATTCCAGCGCGAATTTCCGCAGATTGTTCCGGTCGAGAAACCGGTCGAAAACGTCCGAGCAGATTACGACGGCGGGTGGAACCGAGATGTGAATTCCGGTAAAGCGCCTGCGAACCTCGTAATTGTTAATAAGCGTATTGAGAAACCCCTGGCCTCGCGCCTTGCCTCCGAGCGAACCGCCGCCGATACGGACGAAACTGAGCGACGGATCAAAGGAATCTTTTACAAACTCGGTAATCAGTCCCCGTTGCTGCGACCGACTGTATGCGCCGAGCGCGGATATCAGCACCCGGCGCATACCTTCCGCGTCGGAATAATCGGAAGCTTTTAGAGGACGTATTTTTTCGGCAAGGCGGAATTCCGTGCGCGCCTTCAGCCAGTTCGAAAAATGGTTGTAGTCGGCATGATATTTAATACTTTCCACCGGCACATATTTAAGCTGTTCACGGAGACTTTGCAGATCAGCCGCCCTTCCCACTTCGCGTCCGTCGGGAGTTCTAAAAACGAAATCGCCGAAACTGAAATATTCCGTCATAAATCGGCGCAGCTTTGCCGAAAAATCAGGAGAGTCTTTTTCAACGAAAGAAATCCTTAATGATTTAACTTCTTGTGCATAGCCTGGATTTCGCGATTGCAGGAGAATCGGCAGATCCGGCGTTGCCTCGCGGGCGGCTTTCGCGAAATCAACGCCCGCCGCGCCGTCCGGTCGTCCACCGCGCGGGAAATCTATGTCCGAAATGACTCCGAGAATATGCTCACGATAGGTTTCAAAATAGTTCCATGCTTCTTCATAGCTGCCGCATGTTAGTATCTTGGGCCTGGCGACCGTGCGCAACACCTTGTGGGAAAGATTGATGCCTTCGGAAATCAGCCTGTGTGACTGTTCCAGCAGTTCGGTGTACAGTATGGGGAGGAGCCTGGAACGGTAGCGCACGTCGTCTTCGATAAAAATGATCGACTGAACACCGACGAGGCGCGTGTCGTGGTCCACGTTCATCCGGTCTTCGAGAAATTTTATAATGCCGACGATGAGCCTGTAGTCGCCGCCCCAGACAAAAACCTGCTCAATGGCGTCGGCGCTGCGCTGCGCCCGAAACTGTGTCAGTTCTCTGTTGTTGTAGGCGAGTTGCACGATCGGAATCGTGACGCCCGCCGCGCGCGCTTCGCGCACAAGCCGGGCCGACGACATGTCTTCAACATGCAGCGTAGTCAGAATAAGATCGAATCGCTGCTCCGTCGTCGCCAAAACAATCGCTTCCTTGCCGCTGGAAACCCGCGTCAGCTCGGGGGAATGACTCAGATTAAGATGCTGGTATTCATTGCTGATCAGTTCGTCAAAGCGGCCGTCTTCCTCGAAAAGATAGATATCGTAAAGACTGGTGACCAGCAGAATGTTGCATATACGGCGGCGCATCAGGTTTTGAAAACCCTGAAAGCGTGTTCCGTAACCGTGTTCGATCCAGAGAGGATCCAGATGTTTTTCCATATTAATGGCTAGCGGCTAACGGTGGGCAGCCACCGGTGAGTGTCTGGTAAAGCAGAACAAACGCTTCCTTTTTTGCTACCTGCCAACCACCGGCGCTTACCGCTCGCCACTAAACAAGTCCCTGATCTATCATGGCGTCCGCGACTTTAAGAAAACCGCCGATGTTCGCGCCGTTAACGTAGTTTCCGGGCGTACCGAAACGTTCCGCGTATTGCAGGCAGGTGGAGTGAATATCTCTAATGATTCCGTAAAGACGGTTGTCCATTTCTTCTTTTGTCCAGGACATCCTCATGCTGTTTTGCGCCATTTCAAGCCCGGAAATCGCCGCGCCTCCCGCGCCGGCCGCCTTTCCGGGAGCGTAAAGCATGCCGGCGTCGAGAAATATCTTCACACCTTCGGAGCATGTCGGTCGATGCGCTCCCTCGACGACCATCGAAACGCCGTTTTGCATCATGCGGAGCGCGTCTTTTTCGTTGATCTCGTTTTGCGTCGCGCATGGGAAAGCGTAATCCGCCTTGTGGTCCCATAGCGGGTTGTAATCTACGGCATAGTCTGCCGGCGTATAGACGGCGTTTTTGTATTTATCCGCGTAAGCCTTGATGCGTCCGCGTCGAAGGTTTTTCAATTCCATGATGAAAGCGAGCTTCCCGGCGTCAATTCCTTCCTCGTCGAAAATGAAACCGTTCGAATCCGATACAGTCAGGACTTTACCGCCGAGCTGCAGAATTTTTTCAATCAAATATTGGGAAACGTTGCCGCTTCCCGAAACGAGACAGGTTTTACCTTCCATCGTTTGTCCACGCGTCGCAAGCATTTCGGCTGCAAAATAAACGCATCCATAACCCGCGGACTGCAGTCGGCCGTTTACGCCGCCCCAATTCAATCCTTTGCCGGTAAAGGCGCCGGAAAACTCGTTGCAAAGCCGCTTGTACTGTCCGAAGAGATAGCCTATCTCGCGTCCGCCGACGCCTATATCTCCCGCCGGAATATCGGTTTCAGAACCCACGTAACGAAACAGCTCCGTCATGAAGCTCTGGCAAAAACGCATTACTTCATGGCTGCTTTTTCCCTTGGGATCGAAATCAGATCCCCCCTTGGCGCCGCCCATCGGCAGGGTGGTAAGGCTGTTCTGAAAGATCTGTTCAAAAGCAAGAAATTTAAAAATGCCCAGGTTGACGGAGGGATGAAATCGCAGGCCGCCTTTGTAAGGACCGAGCGCACTGTTCATTTCCACCCTGTAACCACGGTCGATCCGTATTTCCCCCTGGTCGTCCATCCAGGGAACACGGAAAATGATCGTGCGTTCCGGTTCGACCATTCGCTCAAGAATTTTTGCCGATCGGTATTCCGGATGCATGTCGAGTACAAGAGAGATCGATTCGACGACCTCGCGCACGGCCTGATGAAACTCCGTTTCGCCGGGGTTTTTTGCCTCAATCCGGGCCATAAAAGCGTTGACGTAATCTGCCATGAACAGCTCCTTGAAAACTAAAACATACCAAGTGTACGCCGATGCCGCTGGAAACGGAAGCGGACGGCTTCCGAATATATTGTTTATCGATATTAAAAATAAGAAAGATCAGTTCAAAATGTCGAGATTACGAACATCGCGCAACGCAGCGATTCGCCCTACAAACATTTATCCAACACATCCCTCATATTCATGTATGAAATCCGTTACAGCCTTCACCGCGTCTTCCGGCGTCGTTGGCAGAAGGCCATGCCCCAAATTGAAGATATGCCCCGGCCGGCCGGCGGCCTCGTCCAGAATTTCGGCCGCCTTTTGCTTCAATATCCCAACGGGCGCAAACATGGCGACAGGATCAAGATTTCCCTGAATGCCGCGCGATTTCCCTACGGTATTCCATGCCGTTCCAAGCGGAACACGCCAGTCCACGCCTATCACGCGCCCGCCCGCTTCCGCCATCAATGGAAGCAGGCCCGCCGTAGCCGTACCGAAATGAATGGATGGAATCCCTTCTTTGTCCAGTTCGATAAGGATTCTTTGCGAGTACGGCAGCACATAGCGCCGGTAATCCGAAGTACTGAGGCATCCGACCCATGAATCGAAAAGTTGAACCACCTGCGCGCCGGCTTTCACCTGGGCTTTTAGAAAGGCGATAAGCGTGTCACAGAGTTTTTCCATCAGCAGGTTCCATGCGTCGGGTTCGTTATACATCAACATTTTCGTCCGCAAATGATTGGGCGAGGAACCGCCTTCGATCATGTATCCGGCCAGCGTAAACGGCGCGCCTGTAAAGCCGATCAACGGCAGTTTGCCGTCAAGTTCCACACGCACAAGCCGGAGACTTTCGAGTACATAACCGAGGCTTTCCTCCGGATCGACGACGCGCAGCGCTTCAATATCACCCGCGCCGCGCAAGGGGTTTGTCATCACCGGCCCCTGTTTTTCCTGGAATTCAAACCCGATCCCCATGCCTTCGAGCGGCAGCAGAATATCGGCGAAAATAATCGCCGCGTCCACCGAAAATGCGCGCACGGGCTGAAGGGTAACCTCCGCGGCAAGATCGGGGTTTTTAAACATTTCCATAAGGCCGTATCGCTCCCGGATTGCACGATACGTCTTCATGTATCGCCCCGCCTGGCGCATAAACCAGACTGGAGTCCGGACGGTTTTCTCCAGTCGGCAGGCTTTCAGAAATATGTCGTTCATTGGTTCAATTCTCCGGAATATCAGGAAACGGAAATATGTGCCAGCGCCTGTTCAAAATCACTGGCGTCGGTCTCCAGCGCATCCAGTGAAACAAGCAATCCCGGCTTCTGTAATTCTTCCAGATCCACGGTATGCTGCGTCGGATAGATAAAGCGGTATATGCGCCCGGATAAACCCCGCGCATCGGCGGAAATTCCATCAGCACTCTCAAGAATATCGGGCAAAACCGTCTGAGACTTTGTTTTAGTTTTCTTATTTCCAGGGGTTTTTGTTGACGGTTTCGGAAATGCACGGGAAAGGTATTGCCTTAAGTTTCGAATGCTTTTCACCAAATCTTTCGCGTGCTTCCGACAAATATCCTTCGCGCGGCCGCGCAGAGTCGCGCCAAAAGCTGGTTCATACGCGGTGCGGACAAGTTCCGGAATGTCTTCGGCGTATTGCCGCATTATCCGACTGCTTCCCAATACGGAATTTACCCATATAACGAGACGTGACTGCAGAACGCGATCCGCCGCCGCGGAAACCGCGCCTAGAGGGTCGTTAACTACGCGCGTATGAATAGTTCCCTCGTCGTCTGTAAACGTCAACACACGCACATGGCTTCCAAGTGTCGAAGGCCGCAGGTAAGAGCGCAGTTCCCGGTTTTCCGCAAGGTTCGGAGGCATGTCTTCCCACGAGAGACTATCACTTTCTTTGTTACCTTTCCGGGGACGCGTCAGGTAGAGCTCAACATTGTGTGAATTTCTCAAGGATTCTAATAATTTTTGCAGTTTCCGATAATCGCGATTCTCTTCGCTGCGGCACCAGATTTCCATCCCCTGTCCGTCAAACGCGAATACGATATCCAGATTTCGGCAGAGTTCTTTGCTGTGAATATCCAGCCATGCTTTCACAAGCCCCGGTGGTGTATCACGGTTCGGCATTTTGCTGCTCCAATATGGATGTAATGAAACATTTTCTTAAGGAAATGCTGATTTATGGAGTGCGGGAGCTTGCTCACGCTTTCATAACGGCGGCAAGCCGCCGCACTCCGTAAAGCGAATTAATCAGTGTTTTTTCTAATAGGCTTTAGCGAAATACGCTCTCTCTCCAGCCGGGTTTCCGCAGTAAATACACTTTCCGGCTTCACCCGTCTGCTCAAGCGGAATACACCTTAGAGTCGCTTTCGTATCTTCTTTAATGTGTTTTTCGCACTCGCCGCTGCCGCACCAGAACGAATACGCGAAACCCTTCTCAACCGCCTGTTTGAATTCCGCGTAATCTTTGGGATCAGCGGTATTGGTCGTCCGGAAATTCAGAGCACGCTCATAAAGCGATTTCTGAATTTCCGCCAGCGTTTCGGTAACGACGCCGGCCAGCCCATCGCGCGGAACGAACGATTTTCCTTCTTTGCCGGGCTTGTCGCGGCGCGCCAGCACAACTGTTCCTTTTTCAATATCCTTCGGCCCGATTTCAATACGCAACGGCACGCCGCGCATTTCCCAATCATTAAACTTGAAACCGGGACTGCTACCTTCGCGTTCGTCGGAAATCGCGCGGACGCCGGAGGTCGTCAATTCGGATTTTACGGCGCGCATAAATTCAAACACCCTGGCTTTTTCATCATCCGTCTTATAAATCGGCACGATTACGACCTGGTGCGGCGCAAGGCGCGGAGGTAGAATCAGCCCCTGATCGTCGCCGTGCGTCATAATGATCGCTCCGACAAAACGTGTGGAAAGTCCCCATGAAGTAGTCCAGCAGTGCTGCAGGACGCCGCTTTTATCCAGATATTGAATCTCGAAAGCTTTGGCGAAATTTTGCCCGAGATTATGCGAAGTCCCGGACTGTAAGGCCTTGCCGTCGCCCATCATCGCTTCGATGGTGTAGGTTTCGTTCGCGCCGGCGAAGCGCTCCGTTTCGGATTTTTTGCCGACGATGACCGGAACGGCTGCTTCGTTCTCCGCAAAATCACGATAAACCTCGATCATACGCAAGGTTTCTTCCTGGGCTTCTTCCGGCGTCGCGTGTGCCGTGTGTCCTTCCTGCCAGAAAAATTCCAGCGTCCGCAGGAAAAGTTTTGTGCGCATTTCCCATCGTACGACATTGGTCCACTGATTGATGAGGAGCGGCAGATCGCGGTAGGACTGGATCCATTTGGAATAGGCGTAACCGATTATTGTTTCGGATGTTGGCCGAACAACCAGCGGTTCTTCGAGCTCTTCGCCGCCGCCATGAGTAACGACGGCAAGTTCCGGGGAGAAGCCTTCAACGTGCGACTTTTCCTTATCAATAAAACTGCGCGGAATCAAAAGTGGAAACTGCGCGTTCACATGCCCGGTTTCCTTAAAGCGCCTGTCAAGCGCCTGTTGAATATTTTCCCATAAGGCCCAGCCGTAAGGCCTGACGATCATGCAGCCGCGTACCGGCGCGTAATCGGCCAGTTCCGCCCGCAGAACGAGAGTGTTGTACCATTCCGAAAAATCCGCCGCGCGTGAGGGAAGCTTAAGGTCAGACATGTTCACCTTTCTTAAAAACGCTTAATAAATGCCGCAAAACTTTGAAATAATAAAGTTTATAAGAGTCGATATCAGGTGTCAATAATCCCCGAGATATGACCGGGCGGCGATTTCATCACCACCGGCTGGAAGATTTTCCATTGGCGCCGGCGCGCTTTCAACAGCGCACAGACTCGGTTCAAGATTGCCGTGGTACAGATCTTCCGAAGAAATATGGACATGTTTCAGGTATTTCCGGATGGATGCCTCAAGAACGGGATACTCTCGGAAATTCGTCCGTTCGGCGTAAATCAACGGCTTATTATTAACGATACAGTCTGAAAGAATGCCGAATCCCGGCTTTGAAATTACGGCATCCACGGAAGCGAGCGTATCGGAAAACGATACATCTTCACGCGCCACCGCGTGAAGATTGCTCCGGCGCCACTCGAGGGGCAATACGGTCAGAAATTCACATTCCTCTATTTGCTCTATTCGGAATAGCGCCTCATCGCTCAAATCCAGTGTGGTAAACGAAAGCAGTATCCATTTTTTTTCGGGATCGCAGTTTGTAATGCGGGCAAGTTTTTCACGGCAAGGGGTTCCCGGACGCGCCACGAGCGGAATGTCTTTCTTTTGGGGAAACGCCGCCATTTCGTCATGAAACGGCAGGCGTAAAAGTAAATTCGTCCGTGCGTATTGTTCACGAAACATTTCAACGATCGGCAGCCAGCGGCGGTCGTCCGCAAGAAATTCGGAATATATCCAGTCCCATGAAAAATTCCCGACTGCCACACTGTGGATTCCTGCGAGTGCCGCCGCTTCAATGGGAAGCGACGGAATGTCGGCGACAACCGTATTTATTTTCGCTTCTTTAAGAAAAGCAACTTCGTCAGCCGCCAGCCGTTCACGCGCGGCATAAAACGCCAGCGCCTTTTCGAGTGTCGCGGCTACATCAACGCGGATGGAATCAAGCTGTACCATTCCTATATCGAAATCCCTGACGCGGATGGAAATTTTTCCAGAACCGATTCTGTTCCGGAGAAACGATTCCGGCAGGGTGGTGACGACATGTACGTCTATTTCCGGATAAAGTCGGATAAAGGCGCGGATAATGTCCGCGGATCGCACGCCATGTCCGTAGCCATGCGCAGTTATGTAATAAGCGATCGACGTGCACGACGGTTTTCGGCACATCCGCGCGGTTTCAGGTAGCAAATCCACAATATTTATTTTAGCAACCAACGTTCGACGGAAAGCGCCGCCATGCATCCGAACGCCGCAGCGGTAATCGCCTGACGGTAATTCCTGTCCGCTACGTCTCCTGCTGCAAATACGCCTTCCATGCTGGTTTCGACATTGTTTCGGGTGACAATGTAACCGTCGGCGTCAAGCTCCAGCGCGCCGGCCAGAAATTCTGTATTTGGGTGATGCCCGATTCCCATGAAAACTCCGGCCGTTTTTTCCGTCCACTCACGTCCGGTCGTGACATCCCTTAGTCCGATTGATTCAAGCGCCGATTCGCCGTGATACGAAGTAATAACCGTATTCCAGAGAAAGCTGATTTTAGGATCGCGTTCCGCGCGTTGCCGCATGATTTTGCTCGCGCGAAGCTCATTCCTGCGGTGAACGATGGTAACTTTTGACGCAAGCCGAGCCAGCGTCAGAGCCTCTTCAAGCGCCGTATCGCCCCCTCCTGCTACAACGACCTCCTGATTTCGGAAAAACATGCCGTCGCAGACCGCGCAGGCTGAAACGCCGCGGCCGCGAAATTTTTCCTCGTCCGGCAGATTGAGCCATCGGGCGTTCGCGCCTGTTGCGACTATGACCGCGCGCGCTTCATGCAATCCCGACTGCGAGCGGATGCGGAACGGACCTCCGGGAGTAAAACCGATCTCATCGGCATCCTCGTCGATCATTTCGACGCCAAAACGCAGCACCTGCTTTTTCATAAGCTCCATCAATTCAGGGCCGGATATTCCTTCCGGAAAGCCGGGAAAATTTTCAACTTCGCCCGTGAACATCAACTGCCCGCCGGGCATCTGCGTTCCTCTCGATTCGGAAGCCAGAACAAGCGGAGACAGATTGGCCCGCGCCGTATAAATCGCCGCCATATAACCGGCCGGCCCGGAACCTATGATAATTACATCGCGCATGATGACATCTCCTCATAGTTTATAACCATTAATTCAGCGGTATTGGGGTTAAAGCGTTATTTTAGAGAAAGTTTTTACCCGGGCAATGATTATTCTGTCGTTTTCCTTATCAACCTCAACATTGCACAAGCCAGGGCTTACCGGACGTCGTAGCGGAGGAAGGCGAAATACGCTCCGGTCAGGAATATTATCGCCATTGCCGCCATCAGCGCGAAATCAGGCAGAGTGCGCATTAGCGATTCACCGAGGCTTTCCGGCTTATATGGCAATTGCGGTATGGCAGCGATAATATTTTCGTCGCCTCCCTGCCCTGCTATTACCTTTGTCATAGTTCCTGAAATAGTAATCTGCGGTGTTGCCGACGCCGCCCTTTCCATATTCCATTTTCTGAACATCGGCCTGTATGTTCTGGTCGCCGCTAAAAAGCGGTCGTACTCGTCCGTTCCGGTACGCGCCAATGTCATAGCTCCGAACGTAAGCGCCGAGGCGGGAGAAATCCTGGAAAGATTTTTCGCAAGTCTTTGCTGCGCGTCTTTTTTTAATTGATAATCTATGTTCACCTTGACATTGTTGGCTTCAACCCTTTCGTTGATTTCCTGCGCTGCGGCAGCCGAGAATTTTGACATCTCCGCAAGTTGCGCTTGTATTATTTTCGACATCTCTTCCTGATACAGTTGCGGGTCTTCAGTCCTGAGCGCACGAATTTCCGGCGGCGCCGACAAATTGATGGGCGTTGAATTAATTTTTTTGTTCAATTCCGCGGTTACTTCCTGGTTGGTTTCAGTCCAGAACAATCCTTTCTGATTTGCGAGAAGGCTTGACGACGGAATCGGCCTGATTTGTTTCGCGGCGACAACAGACGCTCCGGGAATAACTATTACCAGCGCCATCCAGATGAAAAGCAAAATGAGAAAGCTGACGGAAGCCCGCGCGGTCACGGCGGAAACAAATATCCCCAGCGCGAAAAACACGGATATATACAACAGAAACATGATGATAATGAAAAGAAGCCGCAGCCAATCGCCGCCGCTTATTGAAATGCCGGGAAATACAGACAGCAAAATGAGGCCAAGTAAAAGAGGCGTCAGAAACAGCAGCAGCAAGCTGACATAGTTGCCAATGATTTTTCCTGAAATCAGCCGTGCTCGCGATACATTATTCGACAGCGTCAGTTTAAGCGTGCCGCTTTCCTTTTCGCCGGAAATTACGTCGTAGGTAAGAAAAAGGGCGCATAAACTTAAAATGAACTTTACCGCGAACATGAGGTCGAGCGAGCCGAAGAGGGTAAAAATCGTATTGCTCTCATGTCTGGATTCCGCGAGATTGTTTTCGTAAAGCTGGTTGGGATACGACGCCCGCCCGGCTGCGTCTTCGACGCCCGCGACGGCTGTTCTTAATATCTGGGGCGGTCGATATACCCTGTATCCAAGGCGCTCGGAAAGCAGCGAGTAAGGCGGCTGCATTCTTTCATTGAGCGATGAAACATTGGAGTCATATTCCTTTTTGCTTTCGATGTAATCAATCGCGCCGATATAAACGGAAAACAGAATCAGCACCGAGCACAGAATAAAGATAAACAGAAATTTGTGACTTAGCAGGTTGTCGAGTATTTCCTTTTTTATAATATCATTCAACATTTCAAACACCTTTTTGGGTGCGATAAATCGCGCCACTACACGTTGCGAACATTTTTATTATACGCCGGCGGGGACGCCCGCGCTCCCAAGTCTATCTCACATCGCATCGGATAAAGGCAAAATACGCGCCGCCCATTAAAAAGACAATCATCACAATCATTGAAATCAAATCCGGCAGAATCCTGTTAACCGAACTGCTTAAATTTTCTGGCTCAATTGCAAGCCGCGGCATGCCGGCAAGCGTGGCGGTATCGATCTGTTTGTATTGTTCGGTGGTGTTTACAACGCCACCGAGGGTGTTTGCAACCCTGACTGTACCCGAGACTGTAACTGCGCCCGAGCCGGAAGGCGTACCGCTTTCGCGCAGATTGGGATTTGTGTTAAGCCATGCGGTAACGACCGGTTTGTATTCCATGGCGGCTTTTACAAAGCGGTAATAATCGTCAATTCCGGTTCGCGCCAGCGTCGTGGCGCCGAAAGTCAATGCCGACGCGGGTGAGATCCTTGAAATGTTTTTTGCCAGCGTCGCCTGCGCGTCTTTTTTCAGTTGAAAATCCCTGTCTATTTTCTCGTTGCTTTCCTTAAGCTTGCGTTCGCGTTCATCTGACAATTCCTGTCTTAATTCATCCAGGGCTTTCGAATATTCCTGGCGTATCGCCATGTTCGTCATATCAAATTGCGCCTGCAGCTCCTGCAGTTTTTGCGTTAATGCTTGAGACATTTCCTGGCTGAACTGATTCGCAAACGCGGTTTTCTGCGCATAGATTTCATTCGGCACGGGAATGGGCTTCAAATGTCCGGCGATAATAACGGACGCTTTCGGCACAACCATTCCCCAGACGCTCCAGATAAAAATCAACACAAGCAGGCTGGTGGAAGAACGCATCGTCAGCGAGGAGACCAGCAGCCCCAGGCAGAAAAACACCGAAAGATACAGCAGGAACATAAAGAAAATGAAACCGATGCGCTGCCAGTCTTCTCCCGTCAAAACTATCTGCGGGTGCAGAGACAGATAAATCAGTCCCAGCAGCAGAGGAATTAAAAGCGGAACGCACAGGCTGATATAGCCTCCGACGGCTTTTCCCAGGAGCAATCGGTCGCGCGGCACGCTGTTTGACAGCGTAAGTTTAAGCGTGCCTTTTTCTCTCTCGCCGCATATCGCGTCATAAGTAAGAAGAATGGCGAACAGGCTCAGCGCCATTTTTACGATGAACATGAGATCAAACGCGCCGAAAACCGACGTCAGCGGATTGCTCTCGTAGTTTGATTCGCTGAGGCCGACTTCCGTCAGGATGACATGCGACATCCGTCCGGCGGCGTCTTCGACTCCTTTGACAAGCGCGCCGAGCGTCTGCGGGGCGCGATATGTTTTAAGCGAACCCTGAAGCAGAATGCTGTAGGTGTTAGGCGGCTGCATTGCCAGATTGTCCCAGGCGATGTCATCTTCATAAACTTTCTTGTCCGCCAGGTAATCGCCCACGCCCATATAGACCGAAAGCAGAATCAGCGCGGAGCAGATGATGAACATGAAGACAAACTTCGCGCTGAGAAGATGGTCCAATATTTCCTTTTTAATTATGTCTTTAAGCATGTCACCCCTCGCTAACGGTTATAATGCCCACGGCACTTGGCAATATAGATATTCTCATCATCTATCATATAGATTAGCCGGTGTTCGTCAGTAATTCTGCGGCTCCACCACCCCGATAAATCACCGATTTAGAGGCTCCGGCTTTCCAATGCCAACGTTTCCATCACGTGAAATATTGGCAATCAATTCGCGAATCTTTTTAAGAATGCGCCGGTCATTTTCTATCACCCAGGATTGATATTCATCCCACCCGTCCGGCAGGAAAATAATATTACTCATGCTCGTATGCTTCGAGGTCGTTCAAAGTTTTAGTCACTAGCTTTGCCTTGCCGTTCTTAAATTTATTGATCGATTCAACCAGACGCTTATATTCGCCGGAATCCCTGCGTATGAATAGGTTTTCCATAATGTTATTGTATTCAGCTTCGCTCATAAGCACTACGTTATCGTTGTTTCGGCGCGTAATAACAACCGTCTCGAAATCGCTGACCGCGACATTGCAGAAATGCGCAAAATTCTGTCTCGCGGTCGTATAATTTGTAGCCAGCATACCATTTCTCTTTTACAATAATCCTGTACGATATCATGTACATATAGTAACGCCCATAAATCTAAAGCGTCAAGTAACGGTTATCCCCAGGGATTTATTTTTGTATCAATTATAGCCATGTCATGCACTCCCATGTCATGCATACGCTATAAAAACTCCAGGTTTTTAAACAAAAGCTTCAGCCAAAACATAATGCGTGCCGCGCCCCGCGCCGCGCACTTCCAAAAAGCCTTTTTCAACCAGGCTGTTTAACATTCTTATGGCTGTCGGCTGTGAAACTTTGAATATTTTTTCAACCTTTCCGGAAGTCAAATTTCCCGTGAAACCATCAAACAGGCGGTTTATTATTTCTTTTTGCGTTTCATTTGATATCGCCGACGAATTCTTTTGCCAAAATGCCGCTTTGCGTAAAACTTTGCCGATTATCCCTTCGCTGGCTTCTATCGCCCGTCCCAAACACTCTAAAAACCATATTAACCAGGCTGTAATATCAAGCCCGCCGGCGGTAGTCATTTCGAGCGCTCCGTAATATTCTTTTTTCTCTTTCTGAATTTGCGCGGACATGGAATAAAAGCGCAAACTTGCGCCCTCCGAACGCGCCAGCATCATTTCGGTGATAATGCGCGTTAAACGCCCGTTGCCATCGTCAAATGGGTGTATTATCACAAACCATAGATGAGCTATTGCGGCTTTGAGCAGGGGGGGGTCATTATTTCCGGCGTTCAGCCAAAGCAAAAACTCCTTCATTTGTTCCTGAACTTTTTCCGGCGGTGGAGCTTTGTAATGAATAACTTCCTGATATCCTTTTTTCGATACAACGCGCATTTCCGAATCACGAAACTTCGCTACCTGAATTTTACGCAAACCGCTGCGCCCTGTTGGAAAAAGCACGCCATGCCATCCAAACAGGCGTTCCTCGTCCAGCCGGTCTTTATAATTATGAACGGCGTCAATTACGGCTTCAACTATCCCATCTATATGGCGCGAAGGCGTTGTTTCCTTTTCCAGATTTATGTTAAGCCATTTGGCTAATGAAGAGCGTACCTGCTCGCTGTTCAGTATTTCACCTTCTATTTCGCTGGATTTTGTAATTTCCTCGGTAAGTGCGTTCAGCATGGCTTCCTGTTGAACGCCAAAACCGAATTGCTGCATTTTGCCGAGAATTTTGCCCTGTTGCATGGAAACATGGGTTAAAAGATTCAATACGGAATCTTTATCCCAGGTGAATTTTGGGTAACCACCGTGTTCATGAATGTATTTCGGCATGATTAAAATATCTTATCATATTTTGATAAGATTATATGACAAATCTTATCAGATGATATTGTAATGTTGCAATACGCCTGACATGGGAGCGCCGGCGTCCCCGCCGGTCGTGTAATAAATAAAATAGGGCGCGATAAATCGCGCCTTTACATTTGAAGCGCGCCAATGGCGCGCGTTTATTATTTACACGACCGGCGAGGACGCCAGCGCTCCCATGTCTGCGCTCCCAGGGCGCTCACATGTCACATTCGATCAAGCCGGTCAAGTACGGCTAATGCGGCAGGATTATTCGCTTTTGCCGCCATTGCTTTAAAACGGTTTTCGGTGTCATAGGCGGCAATAGCCTGGACACTGATTTCAGTAATAAGCTTGTTTACGCTGACACCACGGGTTTCCGCGGTGTTTTTCAGCCGCATCGCCAGGTTTTCCGGCAGTCGTAAGGTTAGAGTACTCATGGCAACTCCTTTAGGCAATCTCTGGGCGTCAGTATCCGCAACTGTGGCCACAAAAGCTGTCCTTGCTGTAAATCCTTAACGTTGTAGGTCACTATAGCAACAGCGTTACCGGCTACAGCAAGCTCTATCAGATGATTGTCGCCCTCATCCGGCAGATTAGGCCGCCATCCATAGTATATGTTAATCCGAAGTTCCAAACGGTAACAGGCAGTAAACGACTGATGCGACGTGAGATATCGACAAATACGAGTTCCTTTTTATGGGAACAACCCCAGGAGTTCCAATGCCTTGGCCTGCAGGCTTGTTGG
>Ga0082212_10003862_pt1 | contig 21065 bp, 13 predicted proteins | sample TergutNt197P3_FD_71548 | JGI IMG/M metagenome (GOLD analysis project Ga0082212, IMG submission 71548) | Neocapritermes taracua P3 segment gut microbial communities from Petit-Saut dam, French Guiana - Nt197 P3 | ecosystem: Host-associated > Arthropoda: Insects > Digestive system > Gut ... | reverse complement strand
ATCGCAAATATCTTCTCAATCTTCCCGCTAATATCGACCATGTAGTGCATGTCCGGCACGCATATTCCAGTTACGTTAAATTCGCGCATAACTAATATTCGTTCTGTTAAGCGAACAAAAGTAGCATGTTTTATTGATATTGCAAAATTATTCTTGCTATTGTCCCAATTGGCGGGAACACTCATCATTTATACATTGATCATTAACAAAAAAACTTATTATCTCTAATATCTAAACTCAAATTTTTAACCTCTAATTATTTAACTTCTATCTTTTCAACCTGACGGATGATTCTCCCGTCATCCGTTATCCCTTCAATGACAACGGAATAGGTTGTTGGAAAATCAGATGTGTAAAAATCGAATGACGCTTTGCCGTCGTCCGATAATAAAAGGTCAGGTTTCCAGAAGATTGTCGAACGAAAATCAGGAGTGCCAAGGAATTTTAATTCTGAGGTATCGTATTTTGGCGAATAAAATTCAATGGGTTGCTGATAGCTTAATGGTGTGTATGATGCGAAATTTTTGCTTGAATTGGCTTGAGGGGTGTATGATAATGCGCGTTTTGTAGTAACACTGATTGCTCCACCACTACCTTGGCTTCCAAAAATTGCAGCACTGGGACCCTTGAAAATATCAATGGTTTCTACATCAAAGACATTAATATCTTTCAATTCACCGTCAAAAGGCATTCCATCAAGCAAAATGAGGGGTGGTTTTGAACGATTCGATGGTAATTGTCTAATTAGAACGTTCCCTTCAGGAGTAATAAATACCCCGGCAACCGTATAAAACCAGTCTGCAATTCTTACAGGAGTTCTTCTCTCGACATCTTCCCGATAGATGGTGACATCCGATGATAAATTATACATCGAAGATGCCAATCTCGCTTCATCTTTTTTCTCAATCATTTTTGCTCTCACAACAACTTCTGGCAATTGAGTCAACCGCATGTCGTCATCATATTGCGCGCGTTGTTCCGCCTTCTTAACAAAATCTGATGCGTCAACCGACTGTTGAACATCTTTCGTTGTGTCGGAAAATGGAAGCGGCGGGCTTTTCGGGACATGTTTCAGTAATGGGAATTTTTCCTGATTAAGTACCAGTTCAACGCCTGCACCTCCTTTTTGATTTTTAGCCTGAACATGGAATTTGACGCTGTCGGGATAATCTGCCTCAAAACTGAAAAAACCGGCAGAATCAGTCTCGACCCGGGCAAAACCGCCATCGCTTGAGGCAAGCAGTACTTCTCCGTTTGCGACGGGTCTTCCCAGCAGGACGCCTGTTACCGTCCCCGAAATCGTTTTCGTTACTTCATATCCGGTTTCAGGCAGCGCATATTTTCCGCTGATAACTTCCGGAATATTGTACCTTCTCCATCCGTGCGTCATCATTAACAGGTCAAGCGCTAACGCAGCATTCGCATCATCCTGTAAATAATATCCCGGTGATTCGACATAACCTCTTAACTCGGACGAAAGCAGCAGGCCTGACAGGATCGTACTGTTTGTATCCGCTTCCACATCCCTGTCGTCCGTAACCGCAACCGAAACATGTCCGGCAAGCGGTTTTCCCTCCGGATCGGTTACCTGTATTTCAGATAACACATTTTCCCTTTTCTGATAGGAAGGCTTATCCGTGGAAAAAACAGGGTTGGCCTGATCCCCGCTTTTGTTGAAAATCAGCCGCTCGCTGACAGGATTCAACTGACCGTCTAACAGCAATAGTTGTAGCACGCCCGAAGGAAACCGGTTACACGGAAAAGTAATATGCGTATTACTGTAATCCCATGGGGCAAAATAGAGAACCTGACCCCGGCAGTGAACAAGCAGATAAAGCGGTATTTCGGGCAGTCCCTGTGATTTTTTCACCTCAACCAAATGGTTTTTATTACGGTAGCCTGCGGCTATCGAATACGTTTTTTGCGCATCCGGCAGTCTGAAACGCTTTTCCAGTCCGTTTTGATTCCTGCAATTAAAATAATACGCGGCGCCGGCTTCCGGCGTCATGGAAAACGATCCCGTTCCGCCATAACCCGAACTGACTTCTGCCATCCTGTTCCCGTCCCGGTCAACAACCTCAACAGTAACGGATTCGGAAGCGCCGCTGCTATTCAGCGCTTTAAATGCCACCTTGCAGGTAACCCCTTCCGTCAGATAGCCGCCTTCAGGGAAAAACGACACTTCATAATCATTTTTTACAACCGGTTGTTTTCTTACCTGCTGATTCGCCGCCTTTATATTGTTAATCCGGACAGGCTTCTTAAAGAAATAACCGTCTCCGAGATTCTCCATATAGCGCGTATAGGCTCTGAGCGTATAATCGCCCTCCGGAATGAAATCCGACAGGAAGATATTCCCGTGAAACAGACCGTGCTCATCCCGGCTGACCATCACCCGATGCACCAGCGAATCGGACGGGTTGATCAATTCAACATAGGCGTATTGGCTGTATGTCGGCGACTGATGCGAAAAAGCATCCACAACATACGCCTTAAACCATATTTTTTCTCCCGGCACATACCTGTTGCGATCCGTATGCAAATGTATTTTTTCCTGTGGAAACAGTCCCAACTGATTTGCAATACTATCTTGAATAACATTCAGTGTCACTGCTTCCTGTGCGTTAACAACAAACACATATAAATTTAGATAAAAAAGAAATAGCCACTTCATAATGTTTATCTTGTTAGTGATTTATCGGACGCAAAAATAAATTAAGAAAATCAGTTTCGTTTTTATATTTTAAAACCCGATTTTAGACGATACTGATTTGAAATTCCCGGATAATTGTTGATTGTTTATTGTCCCCAATTTGAAATCGGATTTTCACCTAACTCCAGTTCAAGGACGCCGCCGCCGGTCAGGTCGCTGTGGGGGATTTGGCAGGAATTCCATTGTTTGCGGTTGAAACGAGCCTTCTGGATATATAAATTTATCCCGAAATTGTTTTTCGTTTTGATTACAAAAGTTTTACCTGTATAATAGCGGTTGTTCAAATGGATTGTGACCTTGTCGAATTGCGGAGTTCCTATCTGGTAGAACGCCTGTTCCTCGGTTCCGCCGGTCATCTGAAACAGTCCGATTTTAAGCAGGACGCTCAAAGAACCCATCATCCCCTGGTCCTCGTCGCCATTGTAGCCGGTTGAAGGGTCGAGACCGGAAAATGCGGCATCGACTAATCTGCGCGTCCAGTACTGTGTCTTGTACGGGTATCCGATCATTGTGAAAACATGGGCTGTCTGTGTGGATGGCTGGTTACCGTAATTGACGGGAATCCGCCTGTATGCGGGATGTGTTTCCTGATCGTGTGATGTCCCTGAAGTGTACTTCAACTTTCCGGCAATGTCAAACTGGTAATCCAGTATTATCTCTGCCTTTTCGGCTCCGCCCATCAACTGCACCAGACCGGGTAAATCATGCGGTACAAACCAGGTTGCCTGCGCGCTGTTCGCCTCGACAAACCCGACAGCGTACTCCAGGGGATCGAACGGATCTAACCATTTTCCGTCAATATCCTTGGGGCGCATCCACCCTGTTTCGGGGTCAAACACGTTTTTATAGTTCTCGGAACGTTTCATGAAATACGCGTAATCATCCATATGACCCAGCCGTTTCGCAAACTGCGCCAGTGTCCAGTCCTGATAGGCATATTCGAGCGTCATACCGGCGCCTTGCATGTGAAACCCGTTGCTTCTTTCGGGTGGCGGATACGGAACATATCCCATATCGATGTAGTATTTCAGTCCGCCTCCAACGGATGTATTGTGCTCATATCCTGCTTTTTCCATGATCCCGCCGGGCATGTGGTTTTTCCTGCAGGCCTCGTATATCTCTTCAAGGTTATCTTTCACGATTCCTTTTTGCACAGCGCCGACGATGAATGGTGTAGTTGATGCGCCGGTCATCACAAAAGTATAATTTCCACCGGCAGGACCGCGTGGGATCAAACCGCCGTCGCGGTACATCATCATCATGGATTGTACAAATTCATCGGCTATTTCGGGATACACCAGTTGCCAAAGGGTGTTGAGCGTCCATTGAGCGCCCCAAAAACCGTCGAAGTTATAATGGTTAAACAATGGCTTGCCCGAATGATCACAGGGAATCTGCCCCATCCTGAATGTACTGCCGGTATTATCAGGATAGGCGCCATTGACATCGCTGATAACCCTGCGCCCCTGCAGGGCATGCCACAAGTCGGTATAAAAACGTCGCTGCTGCTGTTCGCTGCCACCCATAATTTCGATGCGCCCCAACATCCGGTTCCATTCGTCGAACGAATCGTTCATCACCTGTTCGAAATCCCAGTGCGCCAGTTCGGTAGACATATTCAACGCTGCATTTTCGCACGAGGTATACGAAATGGCGGCTTTCATCAGCAGGGACCGGTCGGGTTGCAAATCAAAAATTACTAAATAGTTGCCGGAAGCAGTATCCTGCAGGACGTCTTTTATGTCACAGTTGAAATCGACCTGAAAATAGATTCCCAGGTCTTTGGGCTTGCGTCGCGTGGGACTATTCACAAGGCTGCCTGCCAATGTTCGCGGGCCTGTTTTTTCTAATTTACCCTCACGGTTCAGGCAGGGGCCTATCTGCTTATTGAGGTTGAACAGAACAGCCGGCTTTGATTCAGCAGGGAAAGTATAGCGGTGAAAACCAACACGTTTGGTAGATGTCAGTTCGACCTTGACGCCATACCTGTCGAGTGTCAGCATATGATAACCGGGTTTTACGGTTTCCGATTCATGTGAAAATTTCGAAGCAAAATCCTGATACAGGCTGGCATGGTCTGCTGATGACAGGTCAAGCGGCATCACCGACAAACCCGATATTTGCCATGCGTGGATGTGGCTGAATCCCTTAACTGTATCGATCCTGTAACGGTACCCGCTACCCCAGTCGCCATCAATTTCATTATCGGGACTCAGATTGACCATCCCGAACGGACGACAAGCCGATGAAAAGAAAAACCAGCGGGAGTTTTCGCTGTCCAACAGCGGATAAACTTTTTCTACCAATGAAAAAGAGCGGTTTTCAACAAGATTCCTGTTGTTGCAGGAATAACATAAAATGACAGTTATACTATATAAAAAAAACAGTTTAATTTTCATACTATTAATTTCGATTCATTGTCTATATCCTTTCAGGCAGGACATACGGCGACCTGTACTTACGCGACAGCATGTTATTGGCGTCGTCGTTGCCGATAAATCTTTCCGCAACCGGATCAAAATCCAGTTGTCTGCCCAGACGGTACGAGATATTTCCCAGATGCGCCAGCGCCGACGACAAATGTGCCGTTTCCACAGGGCCGTTTTGTATACTCATATCCCTTGCCTTAATAGCTTCGATCCAGTTCCGGAAATGAACGGCGCCACTGGCCATTTCATCGCCAACTTTTTCGCGTCCGGGACCTTTTTCGCGTTTTTCGCCCAGATAAGTCTGGTAATATCCGTTTCCGTCGATAACCATATATCCCTTGTCACCGTAAAAAATATTTCCCACGCCGACACCGTCTTCCATGTTGGTACGCCAGTTGCGAACTTCGAACTGAATGATTTTCCTTTCTTTGGGATAGTGATAAATGGAAGTCTGAATTTCGGGAACCTCTTTACAGTCGTCCCACAGAAATTTTCCGCCCATCGATGTGATACGTTCGGGAAGCCCCACATCCAACCCCCACATACACAGGTCGGTTTGATGAATACCCTGATTACCGACGTCGCCATTGCCGTAGTTCCAATGCCAGTGCCAGTTATAATGAACCAGATTTTGGGTGAACGGAGCCATCGGAGCAGGACCGCACCACAAATCGTAATTCAAGCCTTGAGGAATGTTCGATATACCTTTATTCCCAATGTCGGGTCGCAAGCGAAAAACTAAGCCACGCGACATGTATACCCTGCCAATCAATCCGTTTCGCAAATGTCCGACAGCCTCCCTGACGGTATCGAAACTGCGCAACTGAACGCCGTGCTGCACGATGCGGTTGTATTTATAGGCCGCTTCTATCAATTTGCGCCCTTCATGGATATTGTGCGTTGCCGGCTTCTCGACATACACATCCTTCCCTGCCTGGCAAGCCCATATACCCAATAGCGCATGCCAGTGATTCGGCGTTGCGATGGTTACGGCGTCAATGTTTTTGTTGTCGTAAACCTTACGGAAATCCTGTTCGACAAGTACTTTTTTCTGATATTTCTGTTCAAATTCTTTGGCGCGCTTCGTCGCAACCTCCATGTCGGGATCGCATAACACGGCCACTTCAGCATCGTTCAGCGACATGACGCTTCTCACATGATCGTTTCCACGACCGTTTAAGCCCAAAACGGCAATCCGGACGCAATCATTCGCACCGAACGCTTTTGGGGGAACGATTAAAAAATTCTTTTCTGACTGTTTCATACTGGTATAAATTTAATTGATTGATATGATCGGGAGATACGCTTCCAGATCGTCGACCAAAGGAAAATCAACGCCTGCCGCTATCAGTTGCCTGCAATGTTCGGGAGATTGAACACCAAAATAGTTCACTTTAACGCCTGCCGATTTTAACTGTTGCATCTCCTCCGGCGAGCAAAGCGCAGTTAGTTGAATGAATTGGCATTTTTGTTTGATGGTTTCCCGCACATACCGCGAGACATCGCCGCCCTGTCTTTCCATATTACAGATCATAACCTGCGGAAAAGCCTTGCGAACGGCATCTGCGCAGGATCGGTTACAGGCAATGAAAGCCTGGTGTGCGCGTTTCTTCTCGACAATGATCTTTGCTACCATAACGGCGGCTGTTTCATCAGCCTTCATATGGACATTGACCCAAACATTCTGAGGAATCATATCGATGGCCTCCTCGAACGTCGGGACTTTTGTTCCGGCAAACTTTGCGTCTTTTTTGATGCCTGCGTCCAAGTTCCTGATTTGTTCGAATGTCAATTCAGAAATGGCGCCTGCCCCGTTAGTCGTCCGGTCTACCGTTGCATCGTGCATGATAACTAACTGTCCGTCTTTAGTACGGCACACATCAAACTCAATTTGCTGTGCATTTAATCTGACCGCTTCGCGAAATGCGGGAAGTGTATTTTCCGGAAATGTAGAATTGACGCCCCGATGTGAACAAAGTCCCCGTTGTGGCAGTCCGTTCATTTTATCGAAGACAATTCTTCTTGTTTTTTCAAGGGTTACGGCTAAAACCTGTTCTACAGTATTGTTACGGCAATATTCTTCGTTAAACAATTCAACAGAAAAGGCTCCCCTGAAACCACCCTGATACAACATCGGAATAAGCGTTTCAAACGGACAAATGCCATCGCCCGGATATACCCTGTCGCTATCTTTGAGGCGCTCGCGGGACGGTTCAGATGGATAGTCATTTATATGAAAAACAGGCAGTTTTGCAGCATTAATCAGATTGAGGCTATCGAACGGATTGCCTCCGCGGTACAAATGGTAAAAATCCAACAGCAAACTGGCGTCAGGATGCCCGGTAGCAATGGCAATATAAACAGCATCAGCCAGTTTATATAACGCGCCCGATCCCCATAATTCGAGCAGCGGCGTTACACCCAGCGCCTTACCTGCTTCGATGACACGCAGGAAACGTTGCGCATATTCATCCAAACGACTGCTGTCCAACCGGTCGACTCCGGACAGGGGGGCGGCAATGAACTTCCCCCCAAGTGCGGCAGTGATTTCCATTTCACGCCTCATTTGCGCTAATCCTGCATCGCGTTTGCTTTGATCATCTACCGCCCACGGAGCAAAACCAATGATGTTTTCCAATACAAGCCGGTTGGCCTTGAGTTTCGCTGCCAAATCGGCCAGGCTGCCTCCCTTATCCGTGTAAGCCTGTATATCCGACATCCATAATTCTATGCCGTCGAACCCTGCTTTGCCGCAAACATCTATCTGCTGATCAACAGGAAGCTTGTAGGGTCGGATGGTGGATACATTCAGGCTGATACGGAATGGCAATGGTTGCTGTGCTTCCGCGGGATGGTTTTCCGTTACGGTAAATCCTTCCGCAGCAGTTCTTCCCATAGCAAGACCTCCCGCAGCCAACATGGCGGTTCCTAAAAAATCCCTTCTCGAAAGCATGCCCTAAAATCTCAGTGAACGTAAATATTTCCCCGACAATTCAATACATTCTTTGGGGTCGGCAGGTTTGTCATTTTCTATGATGAAATGCTTCGCCCCCGATAACTTGTTGAGCCTGAATATTTCGGCAAAATCAATGCTGCCGTGTCCAATTGGGGCAAAATCCTTATCGGTAAGTGTACTGAAATCTGTGGGTATGCCGCGTTTCACTGTAGCCGGCATGTCCTTCACATGGAATACAGGATATCTGCCAGGGTATTTTTTCAGATATTCCACAGCCGATTGTCCGCTCTTAGTGATCCAGTACAGGTCTAATTCAATGCCAACAACCGGGTCGAGTCGCTGCATCAACACGTCAAAAGGCATCTGCCCTTCGACAGGATGGAACTCAATGTCATGATTGTGGTAAATCAATTGTATGCCCTCTTTTTTGCAGATTGCGCCGCCTTTATTCAGGTTATCGGCTACCACTTTCCAGTCGTCTATTTTTTTACCCTGGCCATCTTCTGTCCATGGCCAGTAGCAAGCGACAAATTTTTGACCGAGGTCAAGACTTCTTTTGAGATTCGTTTTCAGCCTTGATTCATCTCCGATTAAATTTTGCATGGAAGCTGAACCTATCATGGGTTTCAGTCCAAGCGATTTCAGAAACTTGAGCAACTCAGATGTTTCCATTCCTCCCAAAGAACCGCCAAATTCCAATTCTGTAAATCCCCATTCGGCAATCTGTTTTAGCGCTTCGCGGGTATTCTCCCTGAGCCAGCTTCCTCCGATTCCTGAAATTAAACCAAATGATGGCAATTTTTTAGCTGTTACTTCTGTTGTTCCGGCAAGCATTTCATGGCTAACCGCCATCGATAGGGCGCCAATCCCCATTGTTTTTATAAAATCACGTCTTTCCATAATGATTATATTTGTAATTAGTAATTTGTAATTTGTAATTAAAATTTACCCCCACATACTATCCCATGGCTTGCGGTATGCCGGTTTTAAATAAGCATCTGCAGCAGCGTTATTCACAAATTTCTGCGTTACGGGATCATAGGTCACTTTTGTGCCGGTACGGTAGGATATGTTCGCAGCATGTGCCAGGATCGTAGCATAAATACCTTTTTCAACAGGGCTGCTTGTTTGTATGTTATTGTTACGAATACAATCAAGCCAATTCGTTGCATGTGCGGGAATACCATCTTCATACTTGCGTGGAAGCGGAGTGTCAATAGGTTCGGTCAACGGTTTGCCTTCGCGGTCTTTTACAGGAATCAGTTGCAGACCTTCGCGGTTGCACACTAACGTGGCATTGCTTCCTATCCATGCGACGCCCTGGTCGCAACCATAAAGATGCGCTACCTGTTGCGCCCATTCTATATGAAATTTTTCAAATTCAAAAATAGTGGTTTGGCACGGCGGCGTTTCATTAAAGCTTTGGGGATGCCTGTAAGCAACAGAAAAGACCGATTTCGGATATTCACCATTATTTAATCCCAATATCTTAAGGCCGTCAAAAGCCGAATCCAACCAGTGAACGCCCCAGTCGGTTTGCTGTCCGCCGCCATAATCCCAAAATGAGCGCCAGCTCCTGACACGGGCGGAGTTATAGGGACGAGAAGGAGCCGGGCCAAGCCACATTTCATAATCCAAATAATCCGGCACCGGTTCGTCGGCAACAGCAGCGCGCGGATTGGTACCGTTGCATAAAAAGACCTGCACTTTGAACACATCGCCCAGTACACCTGTTTTTAAAATTTCAAAAGCCCTCAGGAAGTAAGGCTGACTGACTTGCCATAACCCTGTGGTAATTACCTTTTTATATTTAGCCTGCCATTCCGCCATTTTATTACACTCGGCAATTGAATTGGCAATCGGTTTTTCTGTGTAAACGGCTTTTCCCGATTTGAGGATTTCTCCGAAAACATAAGCGTGCCAATGATCGGGTGTGGCCATGATCACCCCGTCAATGTCTTTATTTTCAAGCATTTTACGGAAGTCACCATATTCCTGAAGCTGTTGCGTCTGGTTTGGAAAGTCTTTTTTGAAACTGGCCATCTGACTTGCTCTCCTGTTTTTATCCACATCGCACATCGCGATACAATGCGCAAAATTATTCGCCGACAGGGCGCCCCGTAAATCGCTGCAACCCATACCAAGTCCGATAACGCCCAGATTAACCCTGTCGCTTGGCGCTGCTTTCCCTGTACTGAAAACAGGCGCTGCCGTCAACTCTTCCGTGAAAAGATGGGATAACCCCAGCCCTGCAGCCAGCATCCCGCTGTTCCTTAAAAATGTTCTTCTTGTATTCATTGTCGTATTTTATTATTTAAAATTATGATTATTTATTCGTAATTCGTAATTCGTAATTTGTAATTAGTAATTAGTAATTAGTAATTAGTAAATTAATAATTAATTTACCCCACCGCCGTCCCCGGAACCGGACTAACATATTTACTCATATCCACATTACCCAGCGTCAATTCGGCAGGCATCAGGTTCAGGTCGGATTGCGTCATCTCATCCCAGGTAATAGACTTTCCAGAGTAAGCCGATTCGCGCGCCATGATGCATGCCATGGACGAAACAGCCATCGTCTCTGCCTGTTCGGTCAGCGCATTACCTTTACGAATCTGATTGATCAGTTCAACATGTCCCAATGCCCATGATTCGTGTTGTTTGTATTGTTTTTTAGCGGCTTCGTCGTCGTACTGCCAAACAACATTCCCGTCAAGGTCGCGTATGGTAGCCTTTCCGTCTACGGTGCTCCAGGAACCTTTTGTACCCTGCACGATTTCGGCTACGCGGTTGTCGCAATTGTCTATCTGCCGGGCCATGGCGTGAAGATGAACGCCGCCTTCATATTCGATGTCAGCGCTAAAATTATCATAAATATCTCCTGTGTTTCTGCGCAGACGTGATCCCATGCTGATGACTCGCACCGGTTTCGAGTGCGAGAACCAGGTGAAAACATCCAAAGTATGAATTAACTGGTCGATCACATGGTCGCCGCACAGCCAGTTCCAACTGAAAAAGTCGCGTAGCATATATTCCATGTCCGTCCATTCCGGACGGCGGCGTGCAAAATTCATATGTCCCTGATTCCAGTACACATTGCCGGAAGTAATGCGACCGATATAACCTTCCTGCACCTTTTGATACGATTCAATATAATCGCGACGGTAATGGCGCCAACATGTACCGGTAATGATATTCAAACCTTTAGTCCGGGCCTGTTTCACGGCTGTCATAAAAGTCCGGTATCCAACTGCATCAATGGCGGCCGGTTTTTCGCAATATACATGTTTCCCCTGTTCAATGGCGTACTTCAAATGCTCGGGATGAAATAGCGAGGGCGTGGCGACGATCACCACATCCACATCTGCTTCACAGGCCTTTTTGTAAGCATCAAAACCCAGAAAACGCATGTTTTCGGCAATCACGTTGTTCTTCTGTTCTTTCAGCAGTTGGCAAAGTCTGTCTGTCTTGTCCTGAAAAACATCGACACAAGCCACGATGGACACATCATTTGCGGCGTCTAAAAAGTTGATTGCAGCGCCCGTTCCACGCGCTCCACACCCCAATAGCGCTGCCTTCAGCGGCTTGCCGTCAATGGCCTTGTCGGGCAGGTCAGGTATGTACACTTCGTCGGCAGGACGTAGTGGCGTCAACTTATTTTCGCTACTTCCTCTGTCTGAGCAGGAAGCCAGTAATGAACCGGAACCAAATGCGCCGGCGGCGCCTATCGCAGTGGCGCTTGATAGAAAATCTCTCCTGTTAATAGTATTTGTATTCATGATATGAAATTAGATATTACGAACCCCAAAGATAGGATATTTTTTCTAATTACACTGCAATTAGTACAATAATATTGAAACGTCATAATTAATTTAACATTTACAGAAATAATTTATCCGGTAATGACGATAAATGTATACATTATTAAAATGAAATTAGGTTTTTGTAATAAAATGGTTATCTTTGCGGTATTTAGTGCGACAACTGCGTTTAAAAAAATTATGACTATGAATAAATTACCGCTTTACTGGAACGAGTCGCGGCGTTTTCTGAAAACGCTTGCCAATCTGAGCAACGACACGGATATTGATGCAACAATAAACAGCATTGAAAAAGGCGTAGAATTTAAGGGGGCAAATGTCTGGATTCTTTTCTTTGCCATTATCATTGCCTCTGTCGGACTGAATGTTAATTCTACGGCTGTCATTATCGGCGCGATGCTTGTCTCGCCGCTGATGGGACCCATCAACGGAATAGGTTTAGCCGTTGGAGTCAATGATTCCGCCCTGCTGAAACGCTCGTTGCAGAATCTGATAGTGATGGTTTTGATAAGTTTGACCGCATCTACCGCCTATTTTTTCATCAGTCCGCTCAACGACGCCCAGTCTGAACTTTTGGCGCGTACAAGCCCGACCATTTACGATGTTTTTATCGCTGTCTTCGGCGGGTTTGCCGGGATCGTTGCTTCATCGAGAAAAGAAGGCAAGATAACCATTATTTCTGGCGTTGCCATTGCAACTGCCCTGATGCCGCCGCTTTGCACGGCCGGATTCGGTTTGGCTACGGGACAGTACAATTATTTTCTCGGCGCGTTTTATCTCTTCTTTATCAATTCGTTTTTTATCGCACTGGCTACTTTCGTCATGGTACGCTATATGCACTTCCCCATGAAACAGTACATAGATGCGTCGCGGCAGAAAATAGTCAGAAGAAGTATTACCGCCTTTTCCATTATCGTCATTGTTCCGAGCGTATTTGTGGCATGGAATATGATTGCCGAAACCCGTTTTGACTCGATGGCTATTCATTATGTTCAGGATCTTAAAAAGGAAGCCCTATTTGATGAAATTGAAATCATCAGCGTGCAACGCAACTATTCAAGGAAAGAAAAGGAAATTGCGCTTTCTTTAGTTGGTAAAATGCTGGAACAGAATCAGATTGACCACCTGCAAAGGAAACTGCACGACTACGGACTTGCTGATACCAAATTGTCAATCAAACAGACAGGCGGCACGCTCGACGTCAATATGCAGGCAAATGTATTAAGCAGGCTGCTCGACCGTAAAGACGAACAGCTTCGGAGCAAAGACGAAACAATTATGGAGCTGAACAGCGAACTGGAAAAAATGAAACTGTCGGGTATCGACAACCTGCAAATCGCCCGTGAAATTGCGGCTGGTTATCCGAATGTTAAACGGTTTTCTATTTCAAACCAGGCCGTTTACACGGATATCTCGACAGGAAAATCGGATACTGTCCCTACTTTGCTGATTGAATGGATGAATCCAAATGATACCGTCAATGAAAGCAAACTGATTGAATGGTTGAAAGTGCGTCTGTCAATGGAATCTCTGAAAGTCATAGATGAAAACTAATGACATGTCAGACCGATAGAAAAAACAGTAATAAATAAAATATGCACAAAACCCTAACACTGTGTACTTATCACCTTATCATCCCGATAATCCCGCCAAACATTTTCGAACCAGTCATCGTTTTCGGGAATAGGACGGACATCTTCCCAAGTAAAATCGCAACAGTCCGGTGGAGAATATATTACTTCCTGTATTTTACCTGACAATTCGCCGTTGTCCAGTGAAAATCGGAATGAATCCGGAATGCCATAAATACCTTTTTTATCAGGTATGATATAAGAACCACGACTGCCACCTCCAGAAATGATATAGTTCTCCATTGCGGCGGCATACACATGTTGTGCAATTAAGAGATCAACGTTTTCGAAAGCCGTCACCATGTCTTCCGGTGTTGTAATAACAGTCTGTTCAGTAATATGTTGTAGTTGTACTATGGCCTCTTCCTTTACCTTACGGACACTGTCGGCATGGCGGATGTGCGCTGCAAATGACGACATCCTGTTCCTTAATGCAGTTCGTATTTTCTGCGGTGAATATCCGTCTTTGTTTTCGAGAAACATTCTGGCCATACTTAATTTTGGAGCGATTGTTGAAGCGGCAAGGCTGAAAAAATCGGTTTCGGTTATCGGTTTGTCCGTATATTTTTTGGAAATAAACATCGCCGCGCGAGTACCGCCTACTTGTCCTGCATTCAATGCACTTCCACCGGGGCGGTACACGCCATGTGTTCCGGCTGCTTCGCCAACAGCAAAAAGATGCGGCACATTGGTTTCCCACCAGTTGTTCACTGCTAATCCGCCGTTGTTGTGTTGAGCGCAGACTGCAATTTCGAGCATCTCGCACGTCAGGTCGATGCCATTATTTTTATAAAGGTCGATGGCAGGCTGATTGATATGCGCCAACCGCTCGATAGGTGAAGATTGAAAGGCGCCGGAATATTCAAGATAGGCATATGATTCCTTGCCCAAATTGCTAAAATCCCGTTTTAATTCGGCAGGATTATGCAGAAAATCAAGGTAGACCCGCCGTCCTTTCCGGTGTATCTCCTGATGAACCAAGATGTCGATTAACGATGAGCCACAGTTTGCTATTTTACGAGAATCGAATGGCCATTGGTAGCCTTTCAGAAAAATGGCGTCGAGCATTTGTCGGGAATCGGGGAAATACGGGTCAAGAAACTCGCGTGCATCGTTTCCCTTCCTATCGGTCGAAATATAACGCGGAATCACCTGTTGATAGCTTCCCGAAAGGTTCCAGCGAAACTTAATGGAGGCTATTCCATATTGCCACTCTGTGAGGTTACGACCCGCTACTCCTGCTTCAAAAGCCATCCCGTTAGAGCCGGTCTGGCTTGGGGGATAGACGCTGCAACTGTAAAGTCCGGCAGGGCCGCCGGTAGCCAGCACCACATTGGTACAGTTAAAAAGAGAAAAGAGATTGTCGACAGAGACGTTGCCTTTAACGTTTTTGCCGACAATCTCTTTGTTAAGCGCCAGCAAACCTTTACATACGCCATGCTCCATGACTATCCCAATAACTTTATATCCATCGAAAATCCGGATGTTCTTGGATTTGACCTGTGCTTCGAGTTTTTCTGTCATAAACCGCGACGTCAATGGACCGGCGCTTGAAGCCCGCTGTCGCGGGTCGTGGTCGGTCTTGTAACCAATAAATTCACCATAACGATTGTGTGGGAAAGGCACGCCTATTTCCGCCAGTTTGCAGAAACACCGTGTAGACATGGCTGCTTCGCAAAGGGCCAGGTCGCCATGCATACTGCCGCCGTCAAAAAGGGTACGCGCCATTTCAAATACATTATCGTCTCCACTGCCGGCAAGCGTTAACTTATAGTATGTCTGTTTGTCTGATCCGGTATTGCGGCTCGTTCCCATATTGATACCTTCGGTAACGATGGCCACATCGTGCTGACCAAAATCATAGAGCCGGTCGGCAGTATTCAAACCCGCTGCGCCGGAGCCTACAATTACTGTGTTATAAGAAAATATATTCATATTCTATTGGCGGATAGTGAATAGTGGCTTTCATAACCTTCGCAAATGAAAACCGCCATCCACGTTGATTGCTTCGCCTGTGGAATAGGGGTATGCTCCATTGGCAAAAGCCGATACCGCTTTGGCCACATCTTCCGGATAGCCCCACCGTTTGATAGGGAATACCCCTTCAGCTATCATCCGGTCATATTTTCCGGTGACGGAGGCAGTCATATCCGTACGTATGACGCCTGGCCGAATTTCATATACGCGAATGTTATGACTGGCAAGCCTGTCGGCAAATAACACGGTCATCATGCTGATAGCCGATTTCGACATACAGTATTCGGGCCTGTTCACCGATGAAGTATAGGCCGACATGGAAGAAATGTTGATGATGATGCCATCGTTTTGTACTATCATCCGTCGGGCAACGGCCTGTGTCATAAAAAACGTCCCTTTAATATTTATGCCAAACACATAATCGATGCTTTCCTCTGATGTTTCGAGCAAATCAGCGCGTACTTTCGGAGCCACTCCGGAGTTATTCACCAACACATCTATTTTACGGTACTTATCGATAACTTTTTCCACGAAATTGTAACATACCTCCCGTCGGGCGATATCTCCTTGAAAATAAATTGTATCTGAACCTGCTTCATCCAGTTGGGCTTTCTTTTCGATAAAGTTGGATTCGTCTCTAATATCAAAGATGGCGATATTGAAACCTTCAGATGCCAATTGTTGTGCTGTTGCAAAGCCGATTCCACCGGCTCCGCCTGTAATGATGGCTGACTTCCTCATTTCAATTACAAATTACTAAGTAATACCTCTAACTGTTTACTATTAACCACTATCTATACATGATTCGCTACCTTTTTACTCATCATTGTACGGCCATTGGAGGCTTCTCGCCATAGAGGTAGATAAATTTTACTGTCCCTGATTACGCAGCCGGTTTTTCCTCCAAAACGCATCAGTTCGGTACACCTGGTACAGGCAGTACAACATTTGTTGCGAGCCATTGCACCATCGACGATGATATCCCTTGCAAAGTCGGGGTAGGCTAACGATTGCCTTCCAAAGCCTGCCATATCCATCCATCCCTTTTCGATACAGCCAGCAGCTATATTGGCTCCGTAGTCGCGAAACCAGCTGAATCCAGTGCCAATGATTATCATGCCGGGAGCTGACGCTTTCATTTCTCTGATGATTTGCAGCATCCTTGCAGCCGATTCAATGGGATGTTCAGGCGCGGTGTAGGGCCCTGTATCGGCAGGCCTGCCAATATGCGGGTTATAATAGGGATTTCCAGTTGTAATATTGACCATACGAACGCCTTTCTCCCACAGTATCTGCATCAAACGACGCGGTTCATCAAGTGACGGCTGTCCGTTTTCATCCGTACCCCAACCATAGGGATAAGGGATGGCATCGAAAGCATTGATACGGAGGGTAACGTCAATACCCACCTTGATCTTCACCTTGTCGATGATGTTCAGCAGAAAACGTACACGGTTGTCGAAACAGCCGCCATACTGGCCTTCGCGCGTGTGCGCCGATAAAAGTTCGGATATCAGATAGCGGTGGCAAGCTTTAATATCGACGGCATCAACGCCTGTTTCAAGCGCCAGGCTTGCTGTTTCCACGTATTGGTCTTCCAAAAGCTTCAGTTCTTCATCAGTGATATACCGTCTTTTGGGATTCGATAAAGGGTCAAGAAATGGATTTTCCGTAACTGCCACAATGGATGTCGCATCGGTATTTGGTTTACTGTACCGCCCCGCATGTGTTAATTGAAGAACAGTGAAAGGCCGGAAATCCTCGCCTGAAGCCATTTTAGCAGAAGTCAATATCCGGCAAACCATCTCCTTAAACACAGGCTTCGTATCACCATTCAGGAAGAGATGCCGGGCATTGCCACGTCCCCCGTTTTTCACCGCACAAGCTTCTATCCATAATAATCCGGCGGCGCCTGCACTAAGACGTTTATATCGCCTGAAAGTAAGTTCTCCGGGAGCGCCGTTGGGTGTCCCGTCGCAACCTTCCATTGGATGGATGGCCAAACGGTTGGGTATTCGTTTACCATACAGTTGAAGTGACGTTTTCAAACTATCCAACGGCTCCGAAACCGGTAATTCCACACCCACACGTTTAATGTCCTCTTTCAACGCATCTAAATGCCTGTAAGAAAATTTCCTGTGCTCCATCAAAGCAATCGTCTCACCGTTTCCGAGATAACTCGTCCTTCGGCTTTTCCGGATAACGCTTTTGTAGCGACGCCCATCACTTTACCCATATCTTGCGGCCCAATGGCGCCTACGGAAACGATTATTTTCTTCAATTCGGCTTCCAACTCCTCGACAGATAACTGTTTTGGCAGATACCCTTCATATATATTTACCTGTGCAAGTTCTGCATCTGCAAGGTCCTGACGATTCTGGCCAGCATAAATCCGAGCCGAATCTTTCCCCTGTTTGACTAATTTTTGAATAATCTTAACAGCTTCTTCATCGCTCAACAGTTCGTTTGCTCCCGGCGCCGTTTTGGCTTCAATGAAGAATTTCTTTACATTGCGGAGCGCTTCCAACTTCACTTTGTCCTTCGCTAACATTGCCGTTTTAATGTCAGCGCTGATTTGATCAAATAAATTCATAATCGTATTTTTTCTTGTTTAAGGTTACAAATGTATATGAAAAATTTGAATTTTCCAAATGCATGTGATGAAAATAGTCTCACCTTACATCATACCGCACAAAGTAATAGAAGCATCCGCCAAAGATAACGGCAATTACAAGAAACATCGTGATTAAATAAGGCGAGACGAACTGTATCCGACGGGCGAACGGAGCGATCTGTTCCTGATAGCGGGGTATCTGATCGACTTCAACAGGCTTTCTGCTTGTCGATAAGTTTTCATTCGGATTATACCAGTGAGGACTTTCACTGTCTTTGGCGTCTATGTCTTTGAACCATTGCAGGAACTGCGGTTGGAAGATACGGATATCGTCCCAGTTCTTTCGGAAACGCAGGTAGCCGCCACCCAGAAACGCCTCACTGATATAGTCGAATTGCGCGATGGGCGATATGACGGTCAAACTTCGTGTGTTTTCAAACTGACGAAACATCTGTTGATAATAAGCATCCCTGTGTCGTTTTTCCATATTCATGATGTCGGTCTGGTGATTGGCGCGCAATTCATGGCGGGGATAAAAAGGGTTGTTGCCACTCGAACTCCATCGACCCTCTACCCCATTCTTTTCCAAATCATCCCGATCCTCGCTAATCGCCGCTTCCACCTGAACGGCAGAAGGTATCGGGAACAACATCTTTGCCCAAAAAACGGATGTGTTCGGAATGACAACTGCTACTGCCAACCAAAAGCACAGGGAAATAAGCAGGCTGATATTGGAATATCGGGTGACGACCGACGAAAACAGTCCAAAGACGGCAAAGACGGTAATCAGTAACAGGCTGATCAGCATAAAACCGGCTGTTTCACTTAGATAACTTCCGTCAATGTATACTTTTCCTGAAATCGTCAAGACTAAAATACTGATGATAATGCCTGTCAGTTCCATCAGTCCGACAACGGTAATGATACTTGCCAGTTTGCTGCCCAGAAATGTACGGCGGGGTACGGGATTAGAGAAAACCAGCGCCAGCGTGCGGTCTTCCTTTTCGCCCGAAATGGCGTCGAAGGCAAACAGTAAGGTCATAAAACTGAGCAGCATGGATACGATAAACGACCAGCTCAGGCTTTCCGCCCGACTCAGTAAGGGGTTTTGCGTGTTGTGGCGCACCGAAAAGCCAAACACGTTATAGGCGCTGTACGTGATTTCATTAGGCAGGTAGCTTTCTTTGCAATCTGCTATGATGCCGTTGCTTTGCGGGAAGGTAATAAAACTTCTTCGTTGCGTGGCAACATTGGTAATATTGTTTGCCTGCCCGGTAAGCGCCGTCTGTTCGTTTTGCCGATATTTGGCATAATTTGCCTGCGTTTCCGTATAGGACGAAACAAAGGCAATACTCCCTGCTATAAAAACCAATACGACAATCACAAACGAAACATGAAAGCGTAAACTGTACAGGTAATTTTGAAGTTCGCGAATAAATAAAGTTGTAAACATGGGTATTTTAATTTTAATTATGAATTATAAATTACCTTACGTCATATCTCATAAAAGCCGCAATCGTGGCAATTAACAAAGCGACCATGATAGCCAGTAGAGCCGTCAGTCGATCCATTGCGCCGCTTAACACGGTTGCGAGTGTAACCGAATGAGATACATATCGGGGTACATCGTCGGTATTCAAATAGGGAAACATTGAATTGGAAACGTCTTGCTCGCGCAACAAATCCCAAAATTTCTGCATTCCCATATTTTTCACATCTTCCTCCGACAAAAGGTCGTCAGAGGAATGGCCTGTAACGTATGCTAACGATTCGTACAGTTTCTTATCGGAATAATAACGGAAAAATGTTTCTCTGTAATTGCGAACGGCCTCCATATTTTTCAAAAATCCATACATATCGGTTCTGCACAGGGCGCTCATGGTTTGACCGAATATTTCGGATGGCGATAGCCATGCAATCCGCTGTTGCCACGCCTGCTGACGAACTAATCCGTCGAGATAATTCTTCTGTATAGCCCATTTTTTATCGGCATTGCCTGACAGCGCATCAGCTTGCCATATTGACAAACGCTGATGATAAAGAGCTACTTCTTTGGTTATCCCGCTCGACTCTGTATAACCGTCCATTCCGCTATTCATATTCCAATGATTTGCCCCGTTCATATTTAGTTCACGTTGAATACGTTGGTCTGCTTCCGCCGTTTCTCTGTAATATTCCCGATCAAACTCATTTGTAGCGTTTTGCACATTATCATATAACGGCGTTTTTACAAAACTTTGCGACAGGTACGTGGAAATATTGGGCAGCAGAAACAAAAACCATATCCAGCACAGCAAACTCAGGATAATGGACGACGAAGAGCGGGATACAAGACTTGAAATCAACATGCCGATCAGAATAAAAACAAGCATATAGATAATCGACGTAAGGAACAACAGCAAAATGCCTCCCCAATCGGACGCCGAAATGGAAATATCGGGGTTGACCATTATAATCAGGCAGGCCAGTATGTAACAAAACAGCAGAACAGGTAACAGGGTAAGCAGTAACCCTGTCAGTTTGCCGAACAGAAATGTGATACGGCTTATCTTTCCTGTGAGCGTCAGCTTCATCGTGCCTTCTTCGCGCTCGCGTGTAACGGCGTCGTACGCAAACACCAGCGCAATCAGTGAAATCAGTATAGCGACAACCTTCGAGAAGTCTATCGAAGTAAAGGCGTTCAGCAACGGATTATCGCGCGTCGTCACATGCCCCGAAGGAAACAGCGGATATTCGCCGAGATAAATCTTTGTTTTATTTCCCAAATTACCTGAAATCCCTGTACTGAAGATACTTAACACAGCAGGTTCGCTGACGACCGTCGGGCGTAAACCCGACCATACGCGCACCTCCTTAAACTCTTTTTCTGCCCGTTCCTGTTCTACTTTGTAAACCTGAACCTGACTCAGGTAATTGTCCAC
>Ga0082212_10003861_pt1 | contig 21068 bp, 12 predicted proteins | sample TergutNt197P3_FD_71548 | JGI IMG/M metagenome (GOLD analysis project Ga0082212, IMG submission 71548) | Neocapritermes taracua P3 segment gut microbial communities from Petit-Saut dam, French Guiana - Nt197 P3 | ecosystem: Host-associated > Arthropoda: Insects > Digestive system > Gut ... | reverse complement strand
GCCCGCTGGCGGTGCGTCGCCGGACGGCCGGGTGGGGCGCGGGCAGTCCGGCGACGACAGCCCGACGACAAAATTTTCCTTGACGATTCCGGGCAATTCTGGTAGTATGAACATACAAAGGGAGAGCGCTACTAACACTCTCCCGGGCGTAGCCGCCAAGGGCGGCGGGCTCGCTTCATATTTCCAGAGGAGATAATCGGCTCGCCTTTGCATTGGGGAGGCCGATTATTTCTTTCTGTTCCTATCGTCTATGATCGCCATGACCACTAACACGAGTGTTAGAATGACCATTACAGCCTCATAGACTGACACGGCACCACCTCCTTCCAGTCGGATATCTCTACCCTCCTTTCGGGAAGCAAGCCCTGAAACGTCAAAAAATCCGTACCGCCCTTACGCTCTGCGCTTACGTCAAGTATACGCTAATTGAACCAAGCCGGTCAATACACGTTTAGTTCGACGTTTTCCGGTTGCAGTTGGCGATTTTACCCCACACCTGAAAGACCCAATGACAAGCAAAACGAAGTCCCCCACTCCGGGGGATTTCGTTTTACGCTCGGGCTCCCGCAGGCGGGTACGGCAACAGGTATCCTGCGATCCGATAATATTATTTCCATTGACGATAATATCAGGTGGTTTTCCCGATACTCTTCCCCGCCAGCAAATTCGAGATATATGATGAAATATCAGCTTTCAAGCCCGGATATGCATTTTCGACCGGCTTTGTACTGTCCAGTATATTGAGGTAACACTCCAAACTCCTCTTAATGAACGCATTTGCTTTTTCTTCGGAGGAAAAACCTGAGTATTGCCATGATGTCAGTTCTGCAGCAATGTCAGCCAATGTTAATTTTTCGTGTACATACTCTCCGCCAACTGAAAGAGCAAGCCTTCCGTCAGTGTTCTGGTGACGAAGCGGGACTTGGTCATATGTGGGAGCCAACATAATTGTTTCATCAGGCAAGTGGATTACGCTTACATTTTTTGCATGCATATCGAGGTTACCGATGGCGATAGCAAAAATCAGTTGGGAAGCATATTTTTCAACATCCCTGCCACTGCAGAAGCGATTAAGGGTCTGCGCGATTCGCTTGGCACCCGCTTTTTCTGCGATGTTGTATATAGCAGATTCAGCGGGACTGCCAGACTCATTATAGTCGACGACAACTGGTGTTTTGCCAATACGCCAGGATCCGTGTCGAATTCGATCCATTTTCCATGTTCTGACAGCGTTCCTAATAAGGAGCTGTACAGTTCTACATTGAGTATGCTCATTTTTTTAACACATCCTCAGCCTCAAATTCTGCCGATAAGGAGACGCCTGTCTTCTCTAAAACCAGGAACAATCTGTCCATCAGCAGACCGGGCTTCCCCTGTTCCATTTCCCATACCCATTTTTGACTTACTCCGAGCATGTCCGCAAGAGCCCTTTGGCTGAACCCCAGCTGCAAACGGCTTTGCTGTATCACTTGCCCCAAAGTATATGAGTTCTTAATCTTTGTTGATATAACCATTTATCCTCACCTGACTACGATATTGATGTCAATATACACGACTACGATTTCGCTGTCAAGTTTTTTTCAACAGGACCTATCCGTCAAGCTATGTTTCAATTGTTTCAGGCTTTGATGTATGTGACCTTGCTCATATCAAAATCATGCGGGGCTTTCCCGGTCTTTGGAGTCCCAACGAGAACAGAAATACAAAAATCATAGCCCTCCGGGAATCCAAGGCGCTTTTTGAATTCATCCGCGCGTGGGCCGGCCATAGGAAAACGCGCAAAGCCGCATATAACGCTGCCTAGTCCGAGTGAATGGGCGGCGAGGGTTATGTTCTGGCAGAGAATGCCGCAATCCACGGGCGAGAAAAATGAACCGTCAGAGGCGATTACAACAAGACATGGCGCGTTGTAGAATATCTTCCCCCCGTCTTCCTGTATACGACTCAAACTGTAATCATCGTTTGCTGCTTTTATGGCTCTTATTCCTTCGGCGTCTATTTCTTCTATCAGGTTTTTATCAGTGACTACGATCACCTGCCATGGCATATTGTTTCTTGCGCTCGGCGCGGCGAGGGCAGCCTCCACGATGGTTTTGATTTGTTCGTCAGTGAGCGGCGTATCCGCGAAATCGCGGCAGGAATAGCGTTCAAAAATTGTTTTCAGTGTTTCGTTCATAGATTTTCCACTCCTTTCAAGCTCGCCGTGTTTTGCACTATTTTACAATATATACTGCTGTTTGGCAAACACCATTATTGAAAATTAAAAGAATGAGGATAGAGGACTCTGATACGAGCTCAATACTTACGCAAGCTATTATTCCGCAGAATTATTATTTTACTTCTACAAAAGCAAATATAAAAACAGTCACAAAAGCACTTGACATTAGAGTTCCTTTAAGGTTTACACTGTTATAAATGGTTTTCGACGAATAACCTGAAAGGATTTGATAATGCAATGGAAAATATAGTAATTGATGAGGAATTTAAAGGCTTACTGCCAAAACTTGACAAGGAAACCTTAAGGTTACTTGAAGAAAATATCCTTGAAAACGGCTGCCGGGATTCGCTTGTGCTTTGGGGGGATATTCTGGTAGACGGGCATAACAGATTTGCGATTTGTACGGAGCACAATATCCCGTTCAACACGGTAAACAAGGAGTTCGCGTCCCGCGAGGACGCCATAATCTGGATCATCACCAACCAGATTTCCCGGCGCAACCTGACGCAAACGCGGTTGTCTTACTACCGGGGCTTGCATTACAGGACGGAGAAAAAGAAAAAAGCAAGCAACCAATATACTTCAAAAAGTGCTGGGTCCCAAAATGGGACCCAGCAAAAAAACCAAAAAACTGCGCAAATGCTTGCAGATCAGCATAATGTATCACGAAACACGATCCTGCGCGATGAAAAAAACGCCGATGCTATCGACGCTATCGGCGAAACATCGCCCGAAGCGAAAAGAATGATCCTCGATAAAGAAGTGAAAATCGATAAAAGAGAACTAATTGCGATAGCAGGTATGCCCAAGGAAGAAATTGCGGAGATAGCGGCGCAGATCGAAGATGGCACATATGAGAAGAAAAAGCCGGATGCGCCCGAGGAGACTGTATTTCGCGATCCGATCTCTTCCGATGATTCCGGTACTCCCGGCGTTTCAGGTACTCCCGGCGCACCGGGAGCGCTGCCGCCAATGGACCCGCCATCCACGCCGCAGCCATTGGACACGGTATTACGCGACGCGACCTATAGTTTTTATTCAGAGTTGCGGGATCTCACAAAAAAAGGCGGGGAGCCGGAGCTGAAAAAAGCTCTCAGGTCTTGCATAGACTTGCTTGAAGATTTACTTATAAGCATTTAGGAACAGTTCCAGTTGCACATGATTTTGAATAATATTACGGAACAGTCAGTCAAAAAAAAATCCATATAATTTGGTGCAAGTCTTTACTACGTATAAATTACGTGTTATTATGTTATTGCTGTGAGGAACACTAGGAGAGGAGTGCTTCAGCGATGCAAAAAGCATATCCGGCAATATTTGAAAGGGTATGCATTCAGTTAGAAAATCTATTGGTCAATTATTGATAAGACTTATGCCACAGCATCGGTGTAGTCGACAATTGCAACTTCTTTGATAATGTTCTCCAGACGATCTATAATATCCTCAAGCTTCTGCATAACATCATCGGTGAAGTATACGTCGCCGCATTGATTACAGATAAGAGCAGGGACACTTTTAATAATAATTACGCACTTTTCAAGAGTTACAGCATGGGTTTTTAGTTTTAACTCCGTTTCTCCCTTGCATCTGAAACAAGTCATATTAGTCTCCCACCTTTCGTGTTGTATTGTCAGGCAGCCATTTGTCCGAACTCGGTCTGTAAGCGGTTATAATACAACAGCCAATACCATAATTGAGCGAACAAACAACGTGAAGCGGACTTTCATCTACAGACTTACCGGATACTAAGCAGCTTTGAAACGGCAGATCATCAGGATATCGCTCAATTATTTTACCATTCTGTAAACACGCAACGACATCTGCCCGCTTAATATCACGCTCTCTTAGCCGTAGTGCTAAATGTTCCGTCCAAATTATCGAGCCTGCTGTGACCAACTTTCTTATATCTAAAATATCAATTTCATTCATCCGCGTTCTCCATATACCGCGTAAGCCGTATGAAATGAGTATAATGTCTCACCCTCTAAAAATCAAGTAGATTAGAGAGAAGATTAGAGAGAATTATTACCGTCAGGAAAATTTCCGCCCGTTGCTGCGACGCCAGCAGACGCCCGCGCGAGCGTAAAACGAAATCCCCCGGTGTGGGGGACTTCGTTTTGCTTGTCGTTGGGGCTTTCAGGGGTGGGGTAATATCGCCAATTGCTGCGTGAAAACGTCGAACCAAACGTGTATTTACTGGTTCGAATCGCTGGCTTATACTTGACGTAAGCGCAGAGCGTAAGGGCGGTACGAATTTTTTGACGTTTCAGGGCTTGCTTCCCGAAAGGAGGGTAGAGATATCCGACTGAAAGGAGGTGTTGCCGTGTCAGTCTATGAGGCTGTAATGGTCATTCTAACACTCGTGTTAGTGGTCCTGGCTATCAAAGACGATAGGAACAGAAAGAAATACGAAGCGAGCCCGCCGCCCTTGGCGGCTGTGCCCGGGAGAGTGTCATCAGCGCTCTCCCTTTGTATGTTCATAGTACCAGAATTGCCGATAATCGTCAAGGAAAATTTTCATTGCCGGGCGGTCGTCGCCGGGCTGCCCGCGCCGCCACCGCACCGCCTGAGGTAGTTAATGCCTGACACTCCACACGCTTGAAATGCGCGATTAAGCGTGTTTCAGACGTCCTCTTGGTTGAGGGATTTCGCGCCCAAGCTCTTGCGCTGTTTCAATCCATTCTTTAACTATGATCTCAACGTTCGCTAAAGCCTCTTGCGCCGTTTTTCCATCCGCCATGCATCCTGAAAGCTCGGGTACTTTTGCTATATATGCATTGTCATCAACGCTCCAATAAAGGATTATTTCATATTCCAATAATCTCGCTTCCTAGCGGTGGATTGACAGCAAAGCAAAATCCCCCAGTGAAGAGGGATATTGCTTCGCAAAGGTGAGCCGGTTATTTCCCTCTTTACTTTAACAGAAATGCCGATAATCGTCAAGGAAAATTTTCGTTTGGTATGTGTCAAGCAAACGTGGGTAATTTCAGATACAGAAAATCAGTTTTAGAAAATAGATAGTATATTGCACCATTACATCAGCACCGCACCTTCGCGGCCCCGCTACGCGCCCCCGCACCCCACCCAACAAGAACGCTACCGCCTTCCATGAACAAGAAACTTCGCTTCTCGTTCATTCCAGTTGGTTTTGAAAAGGGGCTGTTACGAATACAATGGTTTGATTTTAGCGATTTCCTTCAACCATTTTTGGGTCGACGGGATCAGCACTTGGTGATATCCATTGTAGCCTTTTCCTTCGTTGTTTGGAACCTTCGCTGCCGAGTATTCTACGGCGATTTCCTCAGCATAACGCTCCGGCAGCACACAAGAGCTTAGACGTTCAAGAGCCTCTGCGAGCCTGTGAGTATGCTTCAAGCACAGAAGCCGGGCAAGGTTGTTGCCGCCATTTATGCTCCAGCAGGCGCGGCCGCCTTTCATCCGGTTGCCAATTATGGTGAATATGTTGCTCTCCATTGCCCCCATTCGCCGGTACTCTTTTCCCTCCGGAGCTTTCGGTATTTCGAGCCCTCGCCGATGAACCGGCACGAGCCCATCCCTGTTACTGTCAAAGTATGTGTGCAAATCCAAATACTTCTTACGGCTGTCCTCGTCATCGGCGCTGAGCGCTTCAACTTCGATCACATGCAGCAATAGATCTATGTCTTTTGAATACAGGATTTTTGTTATCCTGCCTCTTACGTCCGGATCGGATACGCCACGCGTAATCGCTCTGTTGCGGTGAAATTGGTCTAGCTGTATATACACGCTTTCATTCGTCTGGCTCCGCTTGATCCACGACGCGCCGTCCCCGTTAAGAAATCGCATCTCTATCTCATCGACATTGTAGCCCCCGGCTATCACGCCCTCCTTGCGCTTCACAAACTCGCTTACGCCCTCGAAGTTCGCGCACGCCACCTTGTTTGTCAGCTCGTAGCGGTTCTTGCCTTTCTTCACCGCGCCGTCGTAGGCTATGCCGACTTTCATTTCTTTGCTTTCGCCGTATTTTTTGCGGTCTTTGCCCTGCAGGTGCAAGTTCACGCCATCCTGTTCCTCGAACAGCACCGGTGTTTCAATGCTTCCCGCCCCTTTGCTGTCCGCTGCGAGCTCTGCGGCGTGTTTCTCATGGTCGTCTATCTGCTCCCCTACGGATTGCACTACATTCCACGCCGCTGTATGCGATATCGGCTGCCCGGTCATCTCGCTCACCGCTCGCGCCGCATTTCGGTATGCCCCATCGCAGCACGCGCGGACGATCATATCCCTCAGCAACTCGCTGAAATGTCCGCTGCCGCTCAGTTCCATCGCCTCGTCCAATAGATGGACCTGTCCGGTCTTTATGCCGTCCTCGTGTATGTCGTACAAGGTGCGAGCGTACGCCACCTCGCCAAGTGTCGTCTTTATGCTCGTTTGTTTCAATCCCCTGTTTATGTGCTTCATCGTATCGCGGTTCAGCCTGAGGTGTGTATCCCATTCTTTTAGCGCAGATGCTATTATTTGGCGCCCAAAATCAAAGGCGATATGCTGTGCGAGTTCTTCAATTTCCTTGAAACTGACCTTTTTCTCTGTTAGAATCATCCTGCATACTCCTTTCAGTTGTGTTGTGTTGCAACTACATTTTACTGAATTTCTGTATGCAGGGGAAGTGGTTTTTTCCGCTTCCCTGTTTTTATCGGTCTTTTGATGTCCGTCCGCTCTCGTCCCCACTGTGGGTGGGGGGCGCGGGCGCGAAGCGGGGGCGCATAGTTCCGACTGCCGCTAAACCGATTTACCTATGTTTATTTTACACTTAGGGGCGGTCGTCGCCGGGCTGCCCGCGCCCCGCCTTGGCGCCCAGACGCTGCAACGCTCGCAGGCGCCCGAGCGCAAAACGAAATCCCCCGGAGTGGGGGACTTCGTTTTGCTTGTTAGGTTGTGCGTCTGTTGCCTACTGCCCCTAAGGTATAGAGACGACGTACACAACTGAGGCTACGTTGCTGTTATTATAGAGAATGCTGAGTGTCATATTCGGTGTAGCTGGAGTATTCAACACATCAATGATATCTGCAGCGTCGTTTATGCGAGGAGTTATGCTCGCAGCACGCGTATCGACGATCTCTGCGCTGCCAATGTTCATCAGACCCACAGCGGTGTCAATAACATTTTTTGGCGCTCCTGCGTCGGCTTTTGATGCTGTCGCATTGCTAACAACATTCAGTGTTGATGTGAAGTCAAATTCAACACCGGAAGAAGTCGTTACAGACGAAAGTCCATAATCGTAATCTGTGTACTTCACGTAAGTAAAGAACCCATTGACTGTTACAGCATCAGCAGTAGTCGAACCGAGCGGAATTCCGCCCTCGAACTCATCACCATTCTGCTTGTACGCCTTATAGTAATTGACGTTTGCATTGACCTCACTTATCCATATGGAGTCGATAAGTATTGGGCCAGGTACAGCGCCACTTACCGGTATATAGAGCAGTGTTTCAGTGTCGGTGGTTGCGGCGCGGGTTGGAATAAACACAGCTTTGACAACGTTTGCTGAATTAGCGGCGTTCCTTTCCACTAATGCATATGTATCACCAGCTGATGCTGCTGGTACAGTAACTTTTTGTACGCCATCCCTGATAGTATAGTTTACAGCACCATTGGTTGATATGTTGTAGTAAATAAATTTAACGCCAGTGTCATAGAAGTTCGTATAAGATGTTCCAGCATCCAAACGCAGGTCGGAGGCCTTTATTTCAGCAGCGGGAGCCAGTGTTACCAGTTTATCTGCACCTGCAGGATCACCGCCTATGTAAAGAATACTTGCCGCTGTGGCTAATGTATAACTACCACCACGCCCATTATTGGTTACTGCATATAGTTGCCCAGCTACTGGATTAGCAACACCGGAAACAGCAGCAGCAGAATACGACACATCTACTACAGTGCCGTCTGCAATTATTCCTTTAATCTTCCGGACAACTCTGCTTCCCTCAAGTACAGCGTATTCATCAATAACCAAAACAACGTTTATAACTGGCGGTGCTGTTGTGCTTGTGTCAACGATATAGCCATAAGCATCAAGAGTGACAGTCGCTTCGGCTGTACCAGTAACTATGCCGGCAAATTCACCAGTTCTGGCAGCCGCGCTCATGTTGTAGACCTGACCGCCTACAGTAACAGTCGTGGATGCAGTGCTTTTTGCGCTGATTACTCCTTTGACGGTTTCAGGAATTGCAACGGAGTCAACGACATATGCCGGAGTTGCCAGTGAAGCATCCCAGACAGGGATAACAAGGACGCCGGTTCTGGCTGCCAGATCCTTGACTGCGGCATAGAGATCAGCATCATCCGCATCCTTAATCATGAAATCATCACCAAGGAGCCGTTTTGTGGTAGCTGAACTATCGGTATTGCAGTTAACGAAAGTAGCTTCTTTTCTGGTTGTACTGATTGAGCGCAACTCTGCATACTCAGTCCTGATAACAACAATATCTGTAATCTGCGCATTATCATTCGCGTAGATCTCGACTAGTGTACCATTACCGGTATATCCGGCTATCCTTTCAGCAGCGCCGGAGGTGGTTACATTAACAGCTTCCTTTTTACCGTTCAATGTAACGGTTGCACCGGTAGTTGTGAACCTGTAACCGCTGATATTCGTGGTCATGGCTGCTGTGCGTACGCCAGCCGTATACTTCATAGTAGGCTCAACTGTATAGGCGGTGAATATCGACTTACCCTTAAGCAGCCACTCACGGACTCCTGGACGTCCGAAGGCGTCTTTAGTGTCTTCGCTCTTTGTCATTTTGTATACATCTTCCGCAACTGAACCAAGATACGATGTCTTTGAATATGTGACTGGTGTAATGGTATAATCAATGCCCTGTACCGCAGACGGCGATTTGTCTGCTACAGCCGTACGTGCATCGGGTACACTCGCGAACAAGCGGCCTACAACGTCTTTCAGCGTATCCGCATGAAGCGAACTCGGAGTGGCGCCGGTTGCGGAAACTAAGAACTCGGTTACTGTCGTGGTCGATTTAGATGAAGCGTAAATCAGTCCGTTAAACGCATACTTCGCTGTCTCATCACGATTAGCGGGATCTGAGTAGTTGACGTCCGTGTCGAGGATGCCGAATGACATACCATCGAGAATCGCGAACATCTGCCATGTAGCGCCGACCCAACGTGTGGCGTCGCCGATTCCAAGCGCACGCATCATCATGATCGCGAACTCAGCCGCCGTTACCGGAGCTTGCGGGTCAAAGATGGTTTCGCTGCGGCCTACGACGATCTCCTGCGCAACCGCATACGCGATATATCTGGTTGCAAAGCTGTTCGGTGATACGTCAGTGAACTTGGTCGGTACAACGGGCATACGATCCGCGTTGGCACGGCCGAGAATCATACGTACCAGAATCGTAACGGCTTCCGCGCGTGTCACGTTCTTTTCCGGACCGAAGGTACCGTCCTCATAGCCGTCTACAGCGTTGAGCGCCTTCAGGACTGCTACTGCTTCTGCGTATTCAACTTTGTCCATGTCCGGGAAATCATCGGCTGTCGCAATTTGAACCATGCCGAGGGCCATGACGAGGACAATCATCAAACACACGAGTTTCTTTGCTGTCTTCATATTTTTCCTCCTTAAAATTATTGACTGTTTAATATGTTTCCGCGCCTATCCGGCGCATCTTACAGGCACATTATAGACAGGGGTGCACACTCTGTTTTCCGTGAACAGCGCTGCCATAATTTGACTGATACCATAATTTGGTAAACCTTGACAACATACCCGTAATCAGATAAAATCTCATTAAGCGAAAAGCAGGTCGCGCACTTACATAAAACCCAAAAACAGCACATTCAACCCTGCTCAAAATCCCTGAAAACACAACGCGTCAAACCATGATTAAAAAACCAACACACAGCGCGTCAAACCCCACTCAAAAACCCAATAACACAACACTTGAAAAAATCTTTCTGCAGAAAGGAAAGTTGAGCAATGATACATATACGAAAAAGGAGACTGCTCTCCTGGCTGCTTGCAGCAGTCATGGCGCTATCGCTAATAAGCATGGGCATTCCGGCGCTGGCCGCCGAGGGCGACACAAAAGAAATCACCATTTTCTTCACCTCTGACCTGCACGGCGCATTCGCGGACACGAACTTCACCACCGGCGGGACCACAAGGGGCCTTGCGCGCGTCGCTGCGGTACTCAAGGCGCGCAGATCTGCGGTTGAGGCGGCCGGGGGCCACCATCTGTCAATAGACATAGGCGACACACTGGACGGCCATGGCGCGTTGGCTTTTATCGGCAACAACAATTTCACAAACCCTGTGATCAAGGGCCTCAACATTCTGGGTTATGACGCGGCCATACCGGGCAACCATGACTTCGGCTTCGGCATACCAAATATGCTTGCCGCGTATAACGGCGTCCCCTATACGCAGAATGTCGGCTTTAACGGAGTCAATCTTCTGGGCAATGCGTACAGGTTCAGCGGCAGCGCCGGCGAATGGCCGCCGTATTACCTCTACGATGACGCCGCTATCGATATGCTTCCCGCGCAGGGCGCTTTCCTCGAGGGTTTCGAGCCTTATCACATATTTGACGTCGACGGCGTTCAGGTCGCTATTATAGGCATGACCAGCACCGGCGCGGAAGTTTGGGACACACATAATCTGGCGGAATCCAGAGTATATATGGAAAGCGCGATCGGCGCGACTAAGCGGGCAATAAACGAAATCATAGCTGGAGACCTGGCCGACGTTATCGTCCTTGCCGCGCACGTCAGCCGGAGCGACGACTTCAGCAGGCCGGGTTCCGGCGCAAACAGCATTTTAAACGACCCCTATATCGCGGCGAATGTAGACGTATTCCTTGGCGCGCACGGCCACTCCAGTACAGGCACGATCATCAACGGCGTCAGATACGGTGAAAACGGCGCTTACGGCGCGACGCTCAGAGAGGCGAATCTCACGGTTACGTTGAAAGACGGAAAATGGAGCGTAGCGGATAAACTGAACGATGTGAGCATTGCCGTAACGAATATCGCAGCCACTGCGCAGACAGACAGCGCGTATCTTGAGGCAATCGCAGCCGAGATCGCCTATATCGACTGGGACGTAAAAAGACCTATCGGTCAGCTGATCAACGGCGATATGGTGAACCCGTCCCCGCTCGGGGCAAATGATTTCCTCGTCTACACCGAGCCGACGAAGCTGACAGAGTTCATCCATGATGTGCAGCGTTACTACGCGAACGCGGAGATATCCGTCGCCTACCCGTTTGGCTCTGAAACGCAGCAACTGCAGGGCAATATATCAAAACGCTCGCTAGCCGGCGTATGCAATTATGACAGCGATATGGTGTACCGGCTTGAAATGAGCGGCTGGCAGGTCAAAAAGATGATCGAACTGGTGGCAGGCAAATACTATGCCACTCCCGATGTCGCGGAGGATCTGTCGATCCGGTACACAGTAGGCAGGATCGGCGGCGGTAGCTTGGACACATACGGCGGGATCAGATACTCGATCGACCTGACCAAACCTGTCGGAAACAGGGTGACGATCACCGAGGTCAAGCGCCTTGACGGCCTGTGGCATGCTTTCGACCCGCAGGCAAGGTACATCGTTGCCGCGAACAACTACAGGACAAATAATATGTTCCTTGTATCCAACGGCGGTAACTCCTTCCTTACCGACGCGGAACTCGCAGCTCCGGACGCGCCGGTGCTTTTGGAGACAGATTGCACCCGCAACCGTCCGATATCCCCCGATATACTCAGCCTGCTTGCGGACTATGTCGAAAACGTTAAAGGCGGCGTCATCGACGCTCGCGATTTTGAAAAGAACTGGCGCATCATTCCGTGGTGGGATTCCGGGCTGAGAGCAAAGGGTGAAACACAAATCAGCAACGGCGTAATCGCCGGCCCGGTCGCCGGCGTTGCCCCGAACTTCGGCACGGCGCTCAAAGCGTCCGACGTGATATTCGCTCCGCTGCAGCAAAAGCTCAACGCTCTGGAAACCCTATACTACTCCAATAACGCGGGCGGCTACACGACAGCCACGTGGAACGCTTTTGTATCCGCCTATCAGGCAGCGCTGAGGGTCACAAAGGCGGATTCCCGCGCGACCATCGAAGCGGCTTACGCTGCTCTTGATTCCGCCCATAAGGCGCTGAAAAAGACCGACAATCCGCCTCCCCCGCCCCCACCGCCTCCGCCGGCTGCCAGCGTAACGCCGACGGCTTATGTTGAAAAGCTCAACGGCAATCAAAACAGGCTCTTCATTACGGTTACAGAAAAAGACGCAAACGGAAAAGTCACTGTTTACGAATGGAACGGCCTGGTCCCCAACAACGAGGCAGCTATATATCAGGTCGGAAAGTACAGGGTCTATGTCAATGTAAAAGGCAATACTCAGGTTCGCGAGTGCTATATAGTCAAATGACGGGAATATAACCAGGAACGCTGAAGCGGCGCAAACTCTCATAAGGTTTGCGCCGCTTGCTCGTTCACCATGTTAAAATTTCAACATATCGCATTGTATTTAGCAACTTTTCATTGAATACTGAGGCTTAAACTGATATAATTATGTGATGCGGACTTCGCAAAAACAATGCTGAAATGATGTGTAATTCAACAATGACTTATGACCTCATAATCGTGGGAGCTGGCCCATGCGGGATATACGCGGCATGGGAAGCGGCGCTCCTCGCGCCTTCCGCCAAAATACTTATGATCGAACGCGGCCATGATATATATAACCGGAAATGCCCGATCATGAGCAAAAAGGCCAGGCTATGCCCTGCGACAGAGGGCGCGCAAGGCATTGCGGGCTGCAAACCAGCGTGTTCCGTTACCTGCGGTTTCGGCGGCGCCGGAGCCTTTTCGGATGGCAAGTTCAATATCACAACGGAATACGGAGGCTGGCTCGGGGACTATATGCCCGCATCGAAGCTGCTCGAACTGTTAAACTATGTAGACGGCATTAACCTGTCGCATGGGGCGCCAACGGAGATCACAGACCCTGACAGCCCTGCCGTCAGCCTTATAGAACAAAAGGTCCATGGCGCGGGACTTAAGCTTTTACGCGCGAAAGTAAGGCATTTGGGCACAGAAATGAACCTGCGCGTCATGAAGTCGATATATGACGCGCTGAACTCCAAAATAGAAATGATCTTCGAGACGGAAGTCGAGGACATACTGACCCAACCAGCGGGGGATGCGCGCCATCCAGCGGGAAATGCGCACCATCCAGCAGGGGATGCGCTTAAGGCCGCCGGTATAGTCACAAAAGACGGGCGGGAATTTTTTGGAAACAACATTCTTGTCGCACCGGGCAGGGATGGTTCGGCGTGGCTCTCTTCCCTCCTTGAAAGGCGGGGCATACCCGTTGTCTGCAATCAGGTGGACGTCGGCGTCCGTGCAGAAACGTCAAATATAATCATGCAGGATATCAACCGCCACCTTTATGAGGCAAAGCTGATATTCAACTCATCGACAGGCTCGGTGGTTCGGACATTCTGCGCCAATCCGTCCGGATATGTAGTCGTGGAAAACCACAGCGGCGTCATCGCCACAAACGGACACTCGTATTTCGACCCCAAGCTGGGCTCCACAAACACAAATTTTGCGCTTTTAGTGTCCCACGTATTTACAAAACCTTTCAGTAAGCCAAACGAATACGCCCGCGAGATATGCAAACGGGCCAACGATTTGTCAAACGGGGGCATAATAATCCAGAAATTCGGCGATATCATGCGCGGAAGGCGCTCTACGGAAAAACGCATAGCCGAAGGTTTTCTGGAGCCCACGCTGAAAGAAGCCGTGCCCGGCGACCTTGGGCTGGTCCTGCCCTACAACACCATGAAGAGCCTGATCGAGATGACTCAGGCACTGGACCGTATCGTCCCGGGCTTTGCTTCAGAACACACGCTGTTTTATGGCGTGGAAGCGAAATTTTACTCGGCACGCCCGGATTTGACAGACAACCTGGAAACCGCTATATCAGGTCTGTACTGCGCCGGCGACGGTTCCGGGACCACCCGCAGCCTCGCCCAGGCCGGAGCGGCCGGCGTTCACGCTGCAAGGGCAATATTCCCGGGGTCGTGACAAACGCAAAGTGATCGCTGAGTAAGTGTCATTGTGAGCAACGCCTTTGGTACAAAGGAGTTTTCGAGGAATCTTACCCTCGTTATGTACTTGCAACCCATATAATCTTTAGTGTAATTGGAGGTGCCGCTGTGCAAATGAATGATTTTAATGATGCCGCAACTCACGCAAACCTGCTGCAAACTATGAACAACGTTTCCGTCATTTTACTCGCCCCGTCGTATGAGAAAGGTTTCGAGGAGTCGCTGCTCGAGGGCATGAGGCTGATCGCCGAAAGCGTGGACGTCGACCGCATCCATATCTGGCTCAACGAAGTGATAAACGGCGAACTGCATTATGTCAATAAATGTAACTGGCACGCCGAAAGCGGCGTCTGGAAAAAAGACGCCCCTGAAATACTGCCGTATTCGGACGTCCCGGAGTGGGAACGATTCTATACGCAAGGCAAGTGCGTGAACGGCCCGATCACACAGATGAGCCCTAAGGAGCGCGCGCTGATGGAAGCGCAGGGGCTCAAATCCTTTCTGGGGATACCGCTGTTTTATCAAGGCTCGTTCTATGGGATCCTGACTTTTGACGATTGCCGCAGGGAGCGCACGTTTACGAGTGATGAGATCGACATCCTGCACTCAGGAGGCTTAATGATCCTCAACGCGCTGCTGAGCAATGAAATGACGCAGCGGCTCCATGACGCGAACGAAGCAAAAAGCGACTTCCTCGCGAAAATGAGCCACGAGATGCGCACTCCGTTAAACGCGATAATCGGCTTGTCCGGATTGGCCCTCGAGGACGTCAGGCTGAGCGAGGAAGCCAGGTCGAATATTGAGAAAATCTCAAATGCCGGCGAAATCCTTTTGAGCCTGGTCAACGATATTTTGGACATATCAAAAATCGAGGCGGGTAAATTCGAATTACTGCCCGACGTATACGACGTCCCGAGCCTGATCAACGATACGGTGTCGAGCAACATCCTGCGCATCGGTGAAAACCCGATACAGTTCATCCTGAATATCAAAGAAACGCTGCCCGCAAAACTTGTCGGCGACGACCTCCGGATCAGGCAGATCCTGAACAACCTTTTATCCAACGCATTCAAGTACACCAGCGAAGGGTCTGTAACGCTCAGCGTCCATTGTGAACGCGAAGGCGCGGACGTATGGTTGACAGCGAAGGTCAGCGACTCCGGTCAGGGAATAAAGCCCGAAGATATGGACGGCCTTTTTTCTGATTACCTGCAGATGGATATGTATGCGAACAAGAAAATAGAAGGCTCGGGGCTCGGACTCCCCATCACAAAAATGATGGTGGAAATGATGGACGGCTCTATCTCGGTGGAAAGCGACTATGGAGTGGGCAGCACATTCACTATCAAAATAAAACAGGGGTACACGGACAGCGCGGTTATCGGCCCGGAAGTGGCAAAAAACCTGCGGGAGCTGCGCTATGCCGACGAAAAACGGCGTCAAAACGCCCAACTTACGCGGATCAGCCTTCCCTACGCGCGCGTGCTGGTGGTCGATGACGTGCCGACCAACCTTGACGTCGCCCGGGGCCTTATGAAACCTTACAATATGAAGATCGACACAGCGACGACCGGGCAGCAAGCCATCGACGCCATCCGCGATGAAAAAGTCAAATACGACGCAATATTCATGGATCACATGATGCCCGGCATAGACGGCGTCGAAGCGACCGAAGAAATACGGAAAATCGATACAGACTACGCCAGGACTATACCGATCATAGCGCTGACCGCCAACGCTTTAGCGGGAAATGAGATGATATTCCTGAGCAAGGGTTTCCAGGCATTCATTTCAAAACCGATCGAAATCGCCCGTCTCGACGCGGTCATCCATCGCTGGCTGCGTGACAAAGAAAAAGAACAGCAGTACATGGAACAGTTAGAGGAAGAAAAACAAAAACTCATCGCAAGACAGAACGAAGCCAAACAGCGGATCGGCCTGACCAGAAGAAGCGGGATCGACCGGCGCGCGCTAAAGCTGGGCGTCGAAGGATTGGATATGGAAAAGGCGATCGAGAAGTTCGGAGGAGATGAAGATCTGTATTATGACATCTTACGCTCCTTTACGATCAATACGCCCGCAATTCTGGAACAATGCGAAAAAGTAGCCCCCGACAGCCTCGCCGATTACGGCAGGCTCGTACACGGGATCAAAGGGTCAAGCCGCAGCATATGCGCGGATGAATTCGCCAACATCGCGGAAAGGCTGGAAACCGCTGCCAAAGCGGGCGATCTGCTTTTTATCGAAGAGCACAACGCGCCGTTCCTGCATGCCGCCCATCATTTGCTGTCAGGGATCGAAGAAATGCTTGAATTAAGAATGATGATCAGTCCTAAAACGAAGAAAGGCAGCCCGGACAGAAAACATCTTGACAAACTGCTCAACGCATGTAAAACATACGATATAAAGACGATAGACGCGATACTGGAAGTACTTGACACATACGAATACGCGCATGACGGGGAGCTTGTTTTCTGGCTGAAGGAAAACGCGGAAAAACTGAACCTGAGCGCTATCATCGAAAGATTATCCTCATTATAGAATAAGGAGGACAACCTCATGGTTGAAATAATCAAAGCAAAACCAGAGTCCTGTACGGGCTGTAACCGGTGCGTCCGCGAATGTCCTATGGAAACAGTCAACATCACCTATCAGGACGAGGATGGCAATATAAAAGTCAGGATCGACCATGATAAATGCATCGGATGCGGCCGGTGCGTCTCCGCGTGCAAGCATGACGCGAGGTACTATGCAGACGACATGGAATCGTTCTTTGACGACTTGTCGAAAGGCGTTCCGATATCACTGATCGCCGCCCCGTCGATCCGGACGAACATACCCGAATACAAAAATCTGTTTACATACCTGAAACAGCTCGGCGTCAGAAAAATATATGACGTCTCCCTCGGCGCCGACATCTGCGTTTGGGGGCATACCAGATTTTTTGAAAAAAACGAAAACGCGCACATCATTACCCAGCCATGCCCGGTGGTCGTCACCTACTGCGAAATGTATCACCATGATCTGCTCCCCAAACTTTCGCCGGTGCAAAGCCCCATGGCCTGCACCTCGATTTACATGAAGCAGTATCAGGGCATAACCGACCGTATCGCCGCGCTCTCCCCGTGCATAGCGAAAAAAGTAGAGTTTGAAGCGACCGGGCTGGCCGAATACAATATTACCTTTGCCCAAATACTGAACCATATAAAAGACAATGGTATTAAGCTCCCGGACGAGGAAACAGGGTTCGATCACGACGAAAGCGGCCTGGGCTCCCTTTTCCCGATGCCCGGCGGACTGAAAGAAAATATCGAATACTTCATGGGCAAAAAAATCCACATAGCCAAAGCGGAAGGCTTCAGCCTTTATGAAAAACTGGGCCTTTACGCGCAAACGCCGGAGATTTTCCTGCCCGATATATACGACGTGCTGAACTGCGAGGAAGGCTGTAACATCGGCACGGCTGTTTTGCATGACAGGAACCTGTTCGAGATCGACAAAAAGATGGATGAAAACAGGAAGAGGGCGACCGAGGAACGCAAACGGGAATACTACGAATCTGTGTATAATAAATACGACGAAACATTTAAGCTTTCCCATTTTCTCAGGGTCTACAAGCCTATTCCGGCGCCGCTGCCGATCATAACCGACGAGGATATTGACAGGGCCTTTATACTTTTAGGAAAAACTGACTATGAAAAAAAGCATGTGGACTGCGGCTCCTGCGGCAGCGACACATGTTATAAAATGGCGCGCAAAATCGCCCTTGGCGTCAATATTCCGGACAATTGCGTGTTTAAGGCAAAGGAAGACGCGATCATAGAACATAAAGAAAACGTCAACATACTTGAACGGTTCGCGTTGATATGGGGTAATGTGGAAAGCGGTATAGCGCTCATAGACGCCGAAACTTGCGAAATACTGGACGTAAACCCAGCCGCCGTCCGTATATTTGAGGGCGAAAGAGACCAAATGGTCGGAAAGAAGTGCCAAAACGTTTTCTGCCCGTCGCAAGTATGCCCTGTGCTGGAAATGGACCAGAAAGTAGATCGCAGCGAACGGAAATTCGTAAAAGCGGACGGCACGGTTATCCCGATAATAAAATCCGTGACAAAAATCGATTATAACGGCCGACCGGCGCTGCTCGAAAGCTTTGCCGATATTTCATACATGAAGGCCGCCGACGAGCAGAAACATATGCTGGAACTTGGCGAGCGCATGAGACTTATCCTGACTGAAAATCCCGCGATCAACTTCCTTTTCGACAGCAGCTTCAGAGTGATCGAGTGCAACCCCGCCGCGGTTGAATTTATGGGCTTCAAAACAAAAGAAGAGACGATCTTGGGATTCGCCGAGCGTATGGCGGCAAGCATCCCGCCGTTCCAGCCGGACGGCAGGCCTTCTGTGCCTCTGGCCGAAAGGCTGATGACCACCGTGAAAGACGGGTATGTCAAGTTTGAAACCGAACTGATATTAAACGGTGAAAAGCGGAACATCATTGTGGAGTTCAAAAAAATACCATATGAAGAAAGTTTCGGTATCGTAGGTTATGTTTTTGATATGACCGAGATCCATAAACGTGAATCCGCGCTGAAACTCGCGCAGGAAATAAATGATCTGCAGCTTACCAAGTTGGACCTTGTCGTTCGGGCGACAAAAATCGGTTTGTGGGACATGGATATCGTGGACGGAGACACGACCAATCCGAATAATCACGCCTCATGGTCCGACGAATTCAGACATATGCTGGGATACGCCGATACAAACGAATTCCCGAATTCTGTAGGCGCGTTGCATGAAATACTGCACCCGGAAGATTTGGAAAGCGCTACTCTCGCGTTCAGCAATCACTTGATGGATAAAACCGGCAAAACGCCTTACGATACCGAATTCCGGCTCAGGACAAAAAGCGGCGATTACATCTATTTCCACGCGACAGGCGAAACCATCCGCGACAAAGACGGGAACCCCGTCCGCGTGGCGGGCGCGCTTATCAATATAAACGAGACAAAAAATATACTCCTCATAAAAGAGCAGGAGCGCGCGGACGCGGACGCCGCGAGCAAATCAAAAAGCGCCTTCCTCGCTAATATGAGCCACGAGATACGGACGCCTATGAACGCTATTATCGGCATGACGACAATTGCCGAAAATACCGACAGGATCGATCGAAAAAATTACGCCATCGCAAAAATAAAGGACGCTGCAGGCCATCTGCTTGGCGTCATAAATGATATTTTAGACGTGTCAAAAATCGAATCCGGCAAATTTGACCTTTCGCCGGTGGATTTCAATTTTGAAAACATGCTCAAGCGCGTCGTAACGGTAAACAATCTCCGCGTCATCGAAAAGAAGCAAAAACTTATGGTCTACGTCGATAAAGCTATCCCCAACCAGATGCTGGGCGACGAACAGCGGCTGACGCAAGTCATCACGAATTTATTGAGCAACGCGATAAAATTCACGCCCGAAGGCGGGTCAATAAGCATCGCCGCCAATCTTCTGGAGGAAGAAAACGGGATGTGCAAACTGCAGATCGAAGTACACGACTCCGGGATCGGGATAAGCGACGAACAGCAGTCCAGGCTGTTCCAATCCTTCCAGCAGGCGGAAAGCAGCACGACGCGAAAATTCGGAGGCACGGGGCTGGGACTGGTCATATCGAAAAACATCGTAGAAATGATGGACGGAAATATATGGATCGAGTCCGAACTCGGAAAAGGCGCAACATTCGCGTTTACGATACAAATGGAACGCCTCGCGGATAAAGACTATATAGTTCCCGACCTGAAAAGCCTGAGCTTTCTCGCTGTGGACGACGACCGCGTGATCCTGGATTACTTTATCAAGATCGCGGAAAGGTACGGGGCGCTGTGCCATACAGCCGAAAACGGCGAAGACGCGCTCCGGTTAAGGAAGAAAAACGGCCCGTATAACATCTACTTCGTGGATTATCAAATGCCGGGAATGAACGGTATGGAGCTGACGCGCATTTTGAAAGAAATGGACGGCGAAAATGCCCATGTCATCATGATTTCAGGCTTGGAATGGAATACGATAGAAGACGAAGCGAAAAACACCGGCGTCGACAAGTTCCTGCTGAAACCGCTGTTCCCGTCAAGTATAGTGGATTCCATCAATGAATATCTTGGCTCCGACCATCATAAGGACGCAGTCAAGAAAGCAACTATCGACAGGTTTGAGGGCTGTACCGTACTGCTCGTTGAAGACGTCGATATCAACCGTGAAATCGTGCTGACGCTGCTTGAAGAAACACTGTTGACGATAGACTGCGCGGAGAACGGCCGGATAGCGGTCGACAAGTTCACGAAGAACCCCGAAAAGTATGACGCTATTTTCATGGATATACAAATGCCTGAAATGGACGGTTATGAAGCAACGGAAACGATCCGGGCGCTCGACTTGCCGAATGCCAAGGACGTTCCGATCATAGCGATGACGGCCAACGCGTTCCGCGAAGACGTAGAAAAATGCCTGTCCGTCGGGATGAACAGTCATGTCGGAAAGCCGATAAATTTCGAAGAAGTGCTTCAAATGCTGCGGACTTACTTAAAAGTGCGCTGAAAGAGCTTAATGATTCTCACCGATTGTTTGATTGAGAATCACTCTTAACTACACAAAGTGTCATTCTGAGCGTAGCGAAGAATCTTTATGCATTACAATACAGTCACTTCGAGATTCTTCGGTCGCAGCGTCTCACAAACGAGCCGCAGCTCCTT
>Ga0082212_10003860_pt1 | contig 21069 bp, 17 predicted proteins | sample TergutNt197P3_FD_71548 | JGI IMG/M metagenome (GOLD analysis project Ga0082212, IMG submission 71548) | Neocapritermes taracua P3 segment gut microbial communities from Petit-Saut dam, French Guiana - Nt197 P3 | ecosystem: Host-associated > Arthropoda: Insects > Digestive system > Gut ... | reverse complement strand
TTTAATTGCAAAAACCATTTAATCTTACTAAAATAACCGGCAATTCCGGTTTGCCATCAAACACTACACTCATTTTACATCTCCCATTCGTCGATATCCCGATATGATGGTTCACCGGCTGTTGGAACGTTATCTTTCGGGAGGACGTACGGTAGGCCGGCAACAATTGGAAGACGAATGTAAACACTGCTCCGACATGGAAGCTTTGGCTTCCAATGCCGAACGAACTTCAATCAAATATAAACAAGTAGAATTCATGTCGGATAAAGTAGGAATGGTTTTCGATGGCGTTATCTCAGGAGTTACCGAATGGGGATTATACGTCGAACTGACCGAAAATGCTTGTGAAGGTATGGTGCCCATTCGCGATTTAGCCGATGACTATTACGAACTTGATGAAAAGACCTACAGTCTCGTCGGTATCATGAAAAAGCACCGCTACCGTTTGGGCGATCCAATGAAAATCAAAGTAATGAGAGCCAACCTCGAACGTAAACAGTTGGATTTTGCAATTGAATCTCTATAAAATAATTCCTCAAACCTTTTCTACTAATCTCAAATCCCGTTCATTTGCTGATAATAGTCTTTCATGACATTCAAACGATTGTGGAAAGCATCATATAAGCCATCAGAATTTTCACGCATCGTTCTGGTTGTGTTGGTGAACGGATTAATTTTAGTAGCTGCGTCAACTTGCTCTATCCACTTCGTCGGAATAGAATTCACTCCCGATAATGCACCTGAAATACCTGCAGCAATCGCTGTAATGCAATCGGTATCCCGACCCATATTGACGGCTGCTATCATTGCCTCTTTCACGTCGCCGTTCACCATTTTAAATACGCAAATGGACTTTGTAACCACTTCGTTTGCGGAACTCATGCTGTAAGGCATACCGATTCCGTTGTAGACATTATCGAAAACTTTGCGCATTTCTCTGAAATCTTTACAGTTTGCTGTAAGTCTTAGTCCCCTGTCGATTTCACGAACGACACTTCTATCGCAATGAGTTCGGATAGCTTCGATAACACTATCAACAGTAGCGTCGGGAGAAGTTGCGGCGGCAATAGCTACTGCAGTAACGCACGCCCATTGCAGCCCTCTACTGTTTGAAGTCTGATACAGTTGTCCGACTTCAAGTACGTCGGCTATTGCAGATTTAGGATCGCCTGCGTTAATCAGTCCGATTGGATGGCAAGCCCGTGCAAAACTGTTCAGCCCGGAGTAATCGCAGTATTTTCCGATGTCTCTTGCCGGTATGCTCGATTTAGCTAATGCAAGCAATTCTCCCTCAAAAGGTTCTGACACATTTCCGGGAGCTTTAGGATTTATCTCCGTTCGCCAGACAGCCCTGACATCTTCTGCATTTACCCTGTCGCCTTTTCTCATTATTGCGGTAATCATTAACTTTTGACGTTCTACACCATCCTCTGTTGTACCCGGATCCCGTTTCCAACCATTGCCGTAATGCTCGTATGGAAGCAATTCTTCAACAGTCCCGTACTTTTCCTCTATTGTAGTATACGACCACCCCTCTACTGCTGCACCCATCGACGAGCCAATATGCGCTCCGCAGATACAACCATAAAATTTTTCCTGCAATGAAACAGACTTGTTCTTGTCAGTCACCTGAGCATTTACGTTGATTGTACACAGCAACGAAATTGTTGTAATAATTAAAAGATTTTTTTTTGTTTTCATGTTTGCATATAAATATTTAATAATACCATTCATCGAATAAATCACTCCGGCAATAAGCAGTAGCAGTATCAAGAAAGAACTGATAGAAGAAACGTATGCCGCCTTGACGTAAGATTCGGGACGGAAATCAAATTCTATCTTGTGTTCGCCGGCGGGAATCAACATTGCCCGAAGTATCCAATTCGCTCGGAAATGAGGCGCCGGCTGTCCGTCGATGGTAGCCTTCCACCCCGGCTGATAATAGATTTCCGAGAAAACAGCCAGTTGCTCCGAACTGGTTTTGGAAGTGTATATCAAATGATTCGGACGATAACTGTCCAAAACAATACTTGCTGTTGAATCGGGCTGCAATGAATGGAAGCCTTTCAAATCATCGGCAAAACGCTTGTCTACCACAGCCGTTTGCAAAGGATCGATGCTATTTAAAGCGGCTATTTCCGCATCTGCATTTTCCACGATTTTCACTTCGGGGACAAACCAGGCATTTCCAAAAGCCTGCGGATTAACAATGGGAGCTTGTTCAGGGTTGTAAATAATATAACGCGTATTCAGCATATTCAATGAAGGCGTGGATTCGAACGATTGTTGAATGATTTCCAATGTGACGGAATCAGTATTGAATGATTGGGTAATTATCCCCATTTCTTTCAATAAACGGTGATCGATTAATTCCTGATAACGTCTCAACTTAACAGGCGAATATCCTCCGACGGAATGGTGATAATACGATACGGTCGATTCCTGAAAAGGATTGTTAAACGTCAGTACGCGATATGACAAATCCTTATCTTTCAGTATTTCCCTGTCGGCTACCGATTCTTTATAGGCATCTTCCAATTTTGCTTTTTTGAAATTGCTATCATTCAAATAGCGTTTATCAATTACCCACATATCAGCCAAGCAAAGGATTGTGAACCCGATTCCTAAAAGTAAAACGCCTTGTTTTTTATTTTTTAATTGCGTAAACACAAAAACCACCCCGGCGCTTAATAAAACAAAAATCAACGAGCGAAGAGCGTCGGAAGCCGCTAAATGCGCACGATCGCGCAACAATCCGTCATACCATGGCTGTTGGTCATACCCAATTAGCGTGTCGTAGTTAGATTGGAAGTCGAAGAAAAGTGTTGGAAACCACCATATAATCAAGCAAATTCCCCCTGAGATGGAAAGCGACCAAATCAATCCTTTTTTCAATAACTTTTTATCGGCCTTTTCCTCGACAATGTCTTTTAGTCCCCAAAAAGCGATGATTGGGAACACCAATCCCGGTATCACCAAAGCCATTTCCGGCGTGCGGAATTTATTATAGAAAGGGAAAAAGTGGAATACAAACGAATTTATCACATCTAAATTTCTTCCCAAAGCTAAAAGCGTTAGAAAGGTAGCCCCCGCAAATAGCCACCATTTCATCCGGTTCTTTATGATAAACATCCCCAATATAAACAGGAAGCAAACGACCGCTCCAAAATAAACAGGACCGGAAGTGCCTGATTTATCGCCCCAATAGGTAGGAGCTTGAACGTCTTTGCCTACGCGGTAACCTGCAGCGCGTAAATATTTATAGAATTCGGAAGAACTGTCTAAGGCTCCGCCCGTAGAACCTCCATACATATTCGGGATGAGGAGAGTCAGTAATTCTCCTCTACCATAACTCCATTGAAAAGCGTAGTCTTTATCCAATCCGGACGATATTTTCTCACCGTCTGTAGCGATGGTGGTTAATTCGGTAGCGCCACGAAGCGAAGTTTTCCCCAAATCCCATTGAGTGTATAATATCCGCGCACTGGGCAAAACAGCGATGAAGACGCACATAGCCATAATTGCTGTCGCTTTTCCCAATTCTTTCCATTCGCCTTGCTTGATTTTTTCAACAAGGTATCCGGTATAAATAAATAAGCATAATAATATCAGATAATAGGTAATTTGAACATGGTAGTTACTTATTGATAAAGCTATCCCCAGCAAAAACAGGATGCTCCCCCACAGGTATTTTCGATTAAAGAGCAAAACCATACCGGACAGGGTGATTGGCATATAAGCAATGACATAGGCTTTCGTAATGTGTCCAACTGCTATAATGACAATGTTATACGAAGCAAAAGCGAATGCAATAGCCCCTGCAACAGCTAACCATCGTCTGATACCCAACACACACATCAGGAGGTAGAAACTGAGTAGCGCCGCCAAAACCATTCCGGCATTCATGTAGCCGATACTTTTAACCGGCAGTTCTACCAAATCAAAAGCAGGTAAATTCGGCGCCGGATTTCCGTAACCTGAATTGTATGGCATTCCGCCGAACATTGCATCCGACCATGCGCTAAATTCCCCGGGCGCAGCCGTTTCTTCATACTGTTTTGCCTGACTGGTTCCCATTCCTACCGTATGAATCATATCCGGTTGCTGAAGGGTTTTCCCCTGAAATACCGCCGGCGCAAAATAAATAACGGTTATTCCAAGAAATAGAAGTATAGCGATAAGATGTCCGGCTGTTTGCTTAATAATACTTTGCATAGTGTTGTTTTATTTGACTGATTGTTATTTTATTTTCGTACATATACCACATAATTCCCCGTATATTCAAACCTGTTGAATGAATCGATTTCAAACCATTCATTGTTCTTTGTAAAAACAGTTTCCGCTCCCGGAAATACGGCAACTATCTGAATCATTTCTTTATTTTCAATTGTGTGTATATCTTTATGATGATAAAATTCCGTTAACCATGGAATTAATTCTTCTTCTTGTCGATTATTGGTTACCGGACAAACGAAAAGATTCTTACGGTCTTGTTTATGCAGATACATATAAACGCCGGATGAAACTCCTTCCATGTCTATCCACGGATTACCGGCTATTAATATCATATCGTCTGCATGAGAATGGTTTATTATCGTTCTTAAAAAGTTTTCAGTTGCAAAGCCTCGCATGGCATATCTTTTACATGAAGCAAAAGCCAACCCGCCATTCATAGCCAGCGCCAAAAGAATCCATACTATATAAAGCCGAGAAAGGTTGCGAATATGATATTTGTTCCTGAATATACCCCATAGCAATAATATGCAACCAATTATCATACCTGTAATTCCTATGATGGAAAGGCTGCTTGTCAAGTATTGCAAACTGGAAACGGAAGTCATAGTCTGGGTGACTTCCCCCTGAAGCTGCACGGCAAACCGTATGATTTCCTGTCGAAAAGTTTTACTGAAAACAATCAAACAACAAAACACAAAAGTAACTATCCCCAGAACAAAACTGATGTTTTTCCATAACAATTCGTTGATTGGTTTATCCTGTTTTTTTAATTTACGATAAACAAATACAGATAAGTATGCGCAGCCAACAATGGCAGGTATTAAATATCGGTCGATAATGTTGGATTTGCCATAAATAATTATTTGAGGAATCGTTATAGTCAAAAACAATAAAACAGGAAACATATTATCTTTTAGAGTAATTTTTTTATTCCTGTACAGGTAGAATAAGCCACAGAAGGCTAATATACAGCCGCTGATAATATATAAGTAAGCTGCTGATTTGAAATAAGAAAATAAATTGAGTGATTGTCCCATGCCCGCATTGCCGAAATCATTTCCTGCAAATGTCAATACCGCCCATAAACAAGCGATTGTCGTAAGCGCAAGGAATAAACCGGTCTTTACGGTTCGGGAAAAAGTTTTGAGAAGTCCGGTTTGATGCTTTTCACTGTATAACATACAATAGAACAGGTAACTTGCGGGTAGCGCCAAAATAAAATTCTCTTTCATCAGGGCCGCCAATATGGAAAAAACAATAAATCCCATGTAAAAAAGGGTCTGCCATACTTTTTTCTTTCCGGTACCATAATATGACAGGGCAAAATGCCAGGAAAGAATTAAAACAATTAGTGCAGGCGTTTCTATTGCTAAAGTTTGATAAAAAATAGCCGATTGTGTTCCTATCAAACTAATTCCGGCAAATAACAGGCTTTCATTATGCGTCCATTGTATTCTACGTCCCAACAAATAGATAAGAAATGCGGCAATCATGTTTAGAAAAATTTGCCAAAAGCCTTGCAACAGCATATTGTCGCCCCAAAGTAATGTTTTAGAAAGCACATTCAACTGCCAGGCAGGTCTGAATCGCAAGCCCAATTCTCCATCAACGTGTTTTATCAGGGCTTTCCAAATAGACATTTCCGACAAGTCAAGCTCCCATTCAAGATAATCGTTGCAATCCATAAAATGATAGCCGGAAAATACAGAACCGCTTAGTACGACAAACGCCAATCCTGTTATCATAATGATTACAAATGCGATACCATATTCTTTCCTCGTCATGAGAAAGGACATTTAATTGTTATTCCCGACAAAAGTACGTTATTTTTGAATATGTTTAAACACAATGCTCTATGATACCGTTTTTTTTGTCCATTTAGCAGTGTAAAAACGGAGGGCAAACCAGACATGGCGTATTTGCGTAGGAATTTTACCATAATTCTCACACATAATGCGGTAGCGCTCTTTTAAGGCTTCTTTCCGGTTGGCTGCGCTCACGCCGGCTTCCATGAACCGTGAAAGAATGAGATGCGTATTGAATATCGCATCCGCTTGTTTCAAACAACGGATACACCATTCATAATCGGCTGTAAAACGATATTGTAAATCGTAAGGAGCAGCTATTTCCCGTTTAACAAGAAACGATTGGTGACAAACCAACATTCCCATGTTGAAACTCTTCCACGACAGTTTTTCCGGCGCCTTCAGGCGGCGCATAGCCAATGGAACGTCTTGTTCATCGACTATCTGGGTCTCACCATAAATAATATCAGGCAGATTCTTTTCGTCAAGTTTATCTGCGATTTCCTGAACCGTATCTCCGGAGTAAAGCGTATCGCCTGCGTTGATAAACCAAACGTAATCGCCGGAAGCCAACTTCAAACCTTTATTCATGGCTTCGTAAAGCCCTCCGTCGGGTTCGCTCACCCAATGAGTAATTGACGCTTGGTATTTTTTGATGATATCTATGGTACCGTCTGTAGAATTTCCATCAATGATGATGTATTCGATATTGGAATAGGATTGAGAAATAACGCTTTGAACGGTTCGTTCGAGCCATTGAGCAGCATTGTAAGTAACAGTAATAATGGAGAAAAGCATAGACAAAGGTAGTAAATCTTTTTATTAGATAAAAAATAATGTACCTTTGCTGCATATTCCATAGTAACATATATGAATTTAGAATCGATTGTCAGAAAAAATATATTCACTTTGAAGCCATACGCTTGTGCACGGGATGAGTTTAAAGGAGAGGCTTCCGTTTATTTAGACGCCAACGAAAGCCCATATAATCTAAACTTCAATCGTTATCCCGACCCTTTACAGGAAAGTCTCAAAGAACGAATTTCCCAAATAAAAAAAATAAATCCGGCAAAAATAATGCTGGGTAATGGCAGTGATGAAGTTATCGACCTGATTTTTCGTATCTTTTGCGAACCGTCTGAAGACAACGTCGTTGCTATAGAACCCACTTACGGAATGTATAAAGTTTGCGCCGATATAAACAATGTAGAATATCGAAAAGTCTTGTTGGATGAAAATTTCCAAATAGATGCCGGACAATTGTTGAAGGCTGGCGACAAGCATACCAAAGTCGTTTTTCTGTGTTCGCCCAACAATCCGACCGGTAATTTATTGAGCCGTTCGGAAATACGGAAGACAATAGAACATTTTTCGGGAATTGTTGTTATTGATGAAGCATATATCGACTTCTCAGACGAGCCGTCATGGTTAAGCGATTTGGATAAATATCCGAACTTAATCGTTTTACATACTTTTTCTAAAGCATGGGGACTGGCTTCTCTGCGTTGCGGGATGGCTTTTGCTTCGGAAGAAATTATCGCTTTATTCAATAAAGTGAAATATCCGTACAACCTCAGCACGCTGGTTCAGCAGACTGTTTTTGAGCAATTAAACCTTGGTGATACATTCAAAACCGAATGGGTGAATCAAATTCTTAAAGAACGTGAACTGTTAGCTGTTACATTAAGTTCAGTTCCGATAGTAGAAAAAGTTTATCCTTCAGATGCTAATTTTTTATTAGTAAAAGTGAACGATGCCAATGGAATTTATAAAAAATTAGTTGATATGGGTATTATTGTCCGTAACCGGAATTCCGTTTCACTTTGTGGTAATTGCTTGCGGATAACCGTAGGAACCAAAGAAGAAAATGATATACTGGTTAACGCTTTAAAAATATTAAAATAAGAGCATATTACATCATAACTTATTTTAGAATGACTATCTTTGTCGTATGAAACGGGTACTTTTCATTGATCGTGACGGAACGCTGGTTGTTGAACCTTCTGATACTTTCCAGATTGATAATTTGGAGCAATTAGAATTTATACCGGCGGTTATTCGTAATTTATATTTTATACGGCAAAAATTAGATTTTGAATTGGTGATTGTCAGCAATCAGGATGGATTGGGAACTTCGGAATATCCCATGGAAACCTTTGAATCTGTTCAGGATAAAATGATAAACATATTCAAGAATGAGGGAATTGTTTTCGATAATGTTTTCATTGACCCTTCCCGTCCGGAGGATAATCTTCCGACGCGCAAACCGGGCACGGCAATGCTCACGGAATACCTGAACGGCGATTATGATTTGAAAAATTCGTTTGTAATAGGCGACCGTTTAACCGATGTGGAATTAGCTAAGAATTTGGGTTGTCGGGCTATTTTGTACAATAAAAAAGACTTATTGGATAGTAATCCTGAACTTAGCTCCGTTTGCAGTTTAGTTACCACCGATTGGAGTGCGATTGCCGAATTTCTTTTCGCCAAAGAACGGCGCGTAGCAATCCGGAGAAAAACGAAAGAAACGGAAATATATATCCGGCTTGATTTGGATGGTACAGGTGAAACCAATATTTCCACCGGTTTACATTTTTTCAATCATATGCTGGAGCAAATAGGAAAACATGCCGGCATTGATTTGGAAATACAGGTATCGGGTGATTTGGAGGTAGATGAGCATCATACAATCGAAGACACCGGTATTGCCTTGGGCGAAGCGTTGCTGCAGGCTGTGGGAGAGAAAAGGGGGATGGAACGCTATGGTTTTTGTTTGCCGATGGACGATTGCATTTGCTCTGTTGCAATGGATTTCGGAGGACGTTCGTGGTTGGTCTGGGATGTGGAATTTCATCGTGAAAAAGTAGGGGATGTTCCGACCGAAATGTTTTTTCACTTTTTCAAATCCTTGAGCGATGCAGCTAAAATGAACCTGAACATTTCTGCAAAAGGACAAAACGAACATCATAAAATTGAAAGTATTTTCAAAGGATTTGCCCGTGCAATTAAAATGGCGATACATAGGGATATTTTCAATTATGAACTCCCAAGTACGAAAGGTATGTTATAAAAATAAAATAATAATAAATGAGAAAAACATTGTTTTTTGTAATTTGCAGCCTTGTATTCTTGCTGTCTTGTGATGATATGTTTGTGCGTATATCAGGTAAAGAGGCTGAATTACAGGGGAAATGGAAAATGGATAATGCCGACACGGTTTATTATAATTTTCAGAATAGTATATTTCAATATCAAATATACCGAAAAGAAAATAGCATTTCGCATGTGTATGGATATTATACCCTCTATGGAGACACAGCACTCGACATAAGGTTATTAACAGAATATGCCAATTTCTCGTTGGACTATTTGAAATGGGATACGCTTTACTCTACGACAAATCAAGATACGATATTTAAGTCATACAAAATAGAAAAATTTACAAAAAAACAATTAACTTTGTATTCAGATAATGAGAGGACATCTTTTCATAAATTTGAATAACAGTAGAATTATTTATAAATTACAACAGTATGAAATCAAAAAATTGTTTATTATGGGGTTTAGCGTTTGTTATCTTGTTTTCATTCAACGCTTGCAAACCCAAAGAAAGCGCTTACAAAGCAGCTTATGAAGCGGCACAAGCCAGAGAAACGCAAATTAATCAGGTGGAAGAAATAACCCCGGTTTCGAAACCGGCTTATAACTCATCGACCGATGCCATTCAACAAGAAAAAGTAACAGTCATTGATGGTGATGGAATCCTGCAATTCAGTGTCGTAGTCGGAAGTTTTCTGAACAGAACCAATGCGGTATCCTTAAAAGACCGTATGACAAATCAAGGTTTTAAATCGTTCTTGGCACAAAACGAAAGAGGAATGTTTCGTGTGATTGTTGCTACTTTTAGCGACAAAGAAAGAGCAGTCGCCGAGAGAGAACGTATCAAAGAAAGATATTATCCCGAATTTCAAGACGCTTGGATTTTGGATAAACAATAAGTCAGGTTTATTGTTAGAAGTCTTCACGTTTTTTTATATGTAACTCTTAATTTGCAAGTAAAATGTTTTGCAAATTGAAAGAGTAACGAGAAATGTTTTGGTAAAAGTAAAAGTTTTAGTGTTTATTAATAATTTTCAGTATTAATTTTAAAATTTGAGATTTATGGGAATTTTTTACAAGATCAGATTTACAATGATTTTCCTGCTAATAGCAGGTATTGGTATTGGAGCGAGTGCTGTAGCACAAAAAACTGCTTCAAAATCTTCTGAAAGCGCTACTTATTTGAACCTCTACGCCGCTGTTCAAGGCGAGACAAATGCAAGCGCCGCCTACAAAGCATTTGCTGAAAAAGCAGATGAAGAAGGCTATCCGGTGATAGCCCGTCTGTACCGTGCAACTTCGGATGCGGAAGCCAAACATGCCGAAGATGAATGGGCAATACTGAAAGCCATGGGTGCAACCGAAAGACCCGTAGCGGAAACTCCGGAAGTGGGTACGACAGCCGAAAATCTGCAAGCCTCGTTTGAGGGCGAGACTTATGAATACACGGTGATGTATCCCGAATTTTTGGAAACGGCAAAGGCTGAAGGCATGACAGATGCGGAACGCATTTTTAACCGTGCAATGAAAGCCGAACAGGTACACGCAGGAAACTTTGAAGATGTATTGTCGAATTTAGATGACGAGGAATATATCGACGAAACCTATTCGGTAGTTTACCGCTGTCCGGTCTGTGGAGAAGTGGTTACCGAGCGTCCCAACCGTTGTCCGATTTGCAATGCACAGGGTGATTCTTTCGTGATGTACAACGGAACCTACTTCAACCTCTACGCTGCAGTTCAGGGAGAAACAAACGCAAGCGCCGCCTACAAAGCATTTGCTGAAAAAGCAGATGAAGAAGGCTATCCGGTGATAGCTCAATTGTACCGTGCAACTGCGGATGCGGAAGCCAAACATGCTGATGATGAATGGGAAGTTTTGGAATCTATGGGCGCAACTGAAAGACCCGTAGCAGAAACTCCGGAAGTGGGTACTACCGCCGAAAATCTCCAAGCTTCGTTTGAAGGCGAGACTTATGAGTACACAGTGATGTATCCCGAATTTTTGGAAACAGCAAAAGCAGAAGGCATGACAGGCGCGGAACGCATTTTTAACCGTGCAATGAAAGCCGAACAGGTACACGCAGGAAACTTTGAAGATGTATTGTCGAACTTAGATGACGAGGAATATATCGACGATACCTATTCGGTAGTTTACCGCTGTCCGATCTGTGGAGAAGTGGTTACCGAGCGCCCCGACCGTTGTCCGATTTGCAATGCACAGGGTAATACTTTCGTGATGTATGATATAAACGAAAGTACGGGAATAGAAGAAATTATTCTGCAAACGAAAACGTTAATAACCTATACGCAGGACGATAGATTATACATTGACGGATTAACTTCAGGTAATGTCTGGAGCGTTTATTCTATTACCGGACAACTTGTTCATAGAAGCATCGCTGAAAGCAAACAAGCCAATGTAGGATTACCGGCTCGTGGTATATACGTTCTTCAATCAGGAAACAAAGCAGTAAAAATAGTTTACTGATATTAGTTAAAAGTTAAGAGTTAAAAACTAAAAACTAAAAATTTATGTCTTGCCATATAACTTTTAGTTTTTAGTTTTTAACTCTTTCATATTCCGGTATTTCTTTTACGAAAACATACGCTTTCTTTTCTTTATCCAACCGGCAGCAAAAGTGTTGTATGCCGTTGCTTACGATTAACCATGGCACCTGTAATGCCAGATTATAACGTGTGATTTGATCAAATGTTTTTTGACTGATTGCGATAGAGGGCGCTTTGTACTCGACAATCATTAGGGGTTGCAGGTAGCTATCGTAAAGAACCGTGTCGCAACGTTTTTTTACGTTTCCAAGAGCAATCTCGATTTCGTTTGCCATCCGGCCGGACGGGTAACCTTTAAACTCAATTAAAAAGGATACAAATTGTTGACGAACAAATTCTTCCGGCGTTAAGCGAACAAATTGCTTTCGTAAACGATCAAAAACATAATCCTTTCCGTTTTGTTTTTTAATTCTTAATTCGGAAGCAGGAAGATTCAAATCCGTCATTTTTTTACTACTCCTTTTTTTATTACTTTTGCAAAATTACATAATTATGAAGACAAAACAAGATATAGTAGAGAACTGGTTGCCGCGTTATACTAAAAGAGCAATTAACGACTTCACTCCTTATGTTCTATTGACCAATTTCAATAAATATGTAGAAATTTTTGCCGACTTTTATCAGGTCCCAATTATTGGGCAAGACGCCAATATGCCGAATGCTTCGGCGGATGATATAACAATTATAAATTTTGGAATGGGTTCTGCTAATGCGGCTACCATTATGGACTTACTAAGTGCGATAAAGCCAAAAGCCGTTTTATTTCTGGGGAAATGTGGCGGATTAAAAAAGAAAAATGCGGTAGGTGATTTTATTTTACCCATTGCCGCCATTCGCGGAGAAGGAACATCGAATGATTATTTTCCGGAGGAAGTGCCGTCCTTGCCTGCTTTCAGTTTGCTGAGAGCTGCTTCGTCTTGCGTTCGCAATCATGGAAAAGACTATTGGACAGGTACTATTTATACAACCAACCGGCGGGTGTGGGAATTTGATGAGGACTTCAAAGATTATCTCATAGAAATCAGAGCAATCGGCGTAGACATGGAAACAGCGACTTTACTTACGGTGGGATTTGCCAATCGGATTCCGACAGGGGCATTACTTTTGGTGAGTGACCAACCCATGATTTCGGAAGGCATAAAGACCGAAAAAAGCGATTTGGACGTAACAAAAAACTTTGTAGAGGAGCATGTTCTCATCGGTATCGAATCGCTGAAAACCATTATTGAAAACAAAGAAACCGTCAAACACCTTAGGTTTGAGTGGTAAAACATGAAGTTTTGGCGTTATAGAAAAAAACAGATTTAATCAAAAGGATTCGGTAATCCATCAACCGATAATTCTCGCCTTAACATACCCTTCCCTGTGAAGAATTTCCAAAAGGCGGTTGCGGAAATCGCCTTGAATGAGAATCTCATTTTCTTTGACGGAACCGCCGACCCCGCATTTCGTCTTCAGCAATTTCCCTAATTCCTGTAAATCTTCTTCACTTCCGGTAAAACCGGTAATCAGCGTAACTTTTTTCCCTCCTCGGTTTCGCTTATCCAATGTTATTCGAAGCGGCTGTTTATCTTTCGGCAATGTATCGACTTCCTCTTTCCCAGCATAGCTGTATTGAAAATCCGGACGGGTCGAGTAAACAATATTTAACCTATCCTTCCAGTCATTATCTCTCATAATTCGTTGCTTTAATCGCGCAAAGTTACGGCTTATTATTGAAAGCGCAGGCTAAAATACTTACCTTTGTACAAAATAAAAAGTAAAAAAAATGCAGGTATGAAAATCGTATGCGTCGGAATGAATTATCCCACTCACAATAAAGAGATGCAACAAACGTTATTATTGAGTGAGCCTGTTATCTTTATGAAATCGGACGCTTCACTGTTGAAAGACGGTAAGCCGTTTTTCATTCCCGATTTTTCATCGGATATGCAATATGAGGCAGAAGTTGTAGTAAAGATTAACCGTTTGGGTAAGTGTATCCACCGGAAATTTGCCAGCCGTTACTACGATGAAATCACCGTAGGGATTGACATGACAGCGAGGGATTTACAACGGGAACTCCGAAAAAACGGTATGCCCTGGGAATTGAGTAAATCATTTGACAACTCCGCCGTTATCGGCAAGTTTGTTTCAATTGAGGAAGAAGGATGGAACATTGATGCGCTCCCATTCCGTTTGGATATCGATGATAAAACAGTGCAACAGGGTAATACGGCGGACATGATTTTCAAAACCAATGAAATAATCGAATATGTCAGCCGGTTTGTTACTTTGAGGATGGGGGATTTGATTTTTACAGGAACTCCGGCAGGAGTTGGCAGGGTAGAAATAAATAATCGTTTGCAGGGATATTTGAATGACAGGAAGTTGCTCGATTTCAGGATAAAGTGATAAAATAATAATAAAGGGAATGTCATTGCGGGCTTGACCCGCAATCCCCTGATAAAGTGATAGAATGATAAAATGCGTGAATTATAAGAGACTTAGAACATTCATTTTTTGTTTATTCGGATTTGTTATGTTTCTTTCCGCTCAGACAAAAAACGACGGAAGCCGGTATAAGGAAAATTCCGTATTGTCGTCCGGAAAGTGGATACAATTGAAAGTAAAAGAAAACGGGATTTACAAGTTGACTTACGATGATATAAAAAAGCAAGGCATTAACGACCCCTCCAAAGTGAAAATATACGGTTACGGCGGTTGGATTCTGCCCGAAGATTTTACCCAACCTTATGTCGATGATCTTCCGGAAGTGTCGGTGTACATAGATAAAGGAAGTGACGGTGTTTTTAAGTCCGGCGATTACCTGCTTTTCTACGGACGCGGACCTGTTAAATGGACTTATAATCCGGCAAGGGATGTTTATGAGCACGAAAATAATCCATACGCTACCTACGGTTCTTACTTTATGACCGAAGGCGATACCGGCCCCAAAGAAATGGAAATCCTTAAACTTCCTGCTGCAACTTCCGGAGCGAAACGTTTATCCGACTTTGATGATTATGCCGTGCACGAAAAAGATATCGTTTCAATCCTTAACAGCGGCAGGGAACTGTTCGGTGAAAATTTTTCCGAAAACTCAAGTCGTCAATCGTTTACCTTTTTAGCGCCGGGGATAACATCCGATCCGGGGAAAGCGTGCCTTTCTTTTGCAGCAGGTCCCAAGGAAACTGCGTCGGTAAAGTTGTCGATCGGAGAACAGGATATTCTCAGTATGTCGATCAATGCTATCGGCGCCGGTGAAACTTACCGGAAAGCCTATTTAGTGGAAAATTGGGGAAATTGGAACGGAGAAAAGACAGAAAACGTTACGGCAACTGTCACCTATAATTCATCCGACCGGTCGATTGCTCATTTGAATTTCATCGTTTTAAACATGAAACGGTCCTTGCAATTTTATCCGGTTGCATATACATTTTTTCGCAATAAAGAAAGCCTTTCAAATCAAAATCCGGTAACGTATTCCATAGGAAGTCCGACAGCCACCTGCCAAGTGTGGGATGTCACCCAAAATTTCGATACCCGCCGGATGGAGACGGAAACGAGCGACAACCGTTTGCAGTTTGCTACTCTTCCCTCCGGAAATATCTTACGGGAATTTGTAATGGTTGATTTGAGTAAACCATTTCCTGTGCCCGAATTTGCCGGAGAAATTCAAAATCAGGACTTACATTCCCTTCCTCCAACCGATATGCTTATTCTGACTCCGACTGTTTATATAAAACAAGCGGAACGGTTGGCTGAAAAGCACCGGCAATCTTCCGGCCTGACTGTTGCCGTAGTGGATGATAGATTGGTCTTTAATGAATTTTCATCCGGCACTCCGGATGCGACCGCCTACCGGCGTTTCATGAAGATGTTCTACGACCGTGCAGCTGTTGATTCTGACAAACCCAAATATCTGCTTCTGTTCGGCTCGGGATTGTTTGATAACCGGCATCTCACGAACGATGGAGCCAGAAGGGACCCGAAATATTATTTATTGACTTATCAGGTGAAAGAATCTTTATATGAACTTACTTCCTACGGCACGGATGATTATTTCGGATTTTTAGACGACAATGAGGGAACGAATATCAACGCTGACGGCTTGGATATAGGCATTGGCCGTTTTCCGGTGAGTACTGTTGTGGAAGCAGAAGATGCTGTGAACAAAGTGATTGATTACATGAATAACAAGCAATACGGAAATTGGAAAAGCAAATTGATTTTTGCTGCGGATAATACGGATTTTTATTCCCCCGGCAGTTTTGCCATTCATGCCGGTCAAGCCGAAAATTTGGCTGCCTATGTCGAACAAAATCATCCCGAATATATGCTCTATAAATATTATATTGACGCCTATAAATTGGTCGATGTGAATGGGAAACCTACAGCTCCGGAAGCAAGAAAAGGAATGTTCGATCAATTGAAAGACGGCTGTTTCCTTTTAAACTATACAGGGCACGGTAGCGTTACCGATTGGACTGCCGAAGGATTATTGAATATTACGGATGTCAGGCAGATGAATTTTGAACATTTACCGCTTTGGATTACGGCAACCTGCGATTTCGGGTGGTTCGACGGTTTTAATACTTCGGGAGGAGAAGCCGCTTTTCTGAATAAAAAAAGCGGAGCGATTGCTTTATATACCACCAGCCGGGTGGTTGAATCGGACAGAAACTATCGTATCAACAGTCAATTGATTCAATATCTATTTAAGAAAGAGAATGGAAAACATTTCCGTTTGGGCGATATTATGCGATTGAGTAAAAATCAACTGGGCAACGACTTTAACAAATTAAATTATGTTCTTTTGGGTGATCCCGCTTTGGAATTAAATTACCCGGAATGGATGATTCGGTTGGAATCGATTAACGGAAATCCGATTCCCGAAGACGAAACAGTAACATTAAAAGCCCTGGAGAAAGTGACTCTGTCCGGAACAATTTACGATGAAACCGGAAACCGGGCGGATAATTTCAACGGAACATTGCAGGCAAATGTTTTCGACAGTCAGCAAACCTTAGAATCTGTAAATGCAGATAATACCGGCGCCCGTTTTTCTTTTACGGACTATTCGGGTATGATTTTTTCCGGAAATACGGAAGTGAAAGACGGTGGTTTTAATCTTTCGTTCAATGTCCCGCTTGATATATCTTATTCAAAAGAAAACGGGAAAATTGGTTTGTATGCTTATGACCAATCCATAAAGAAAGATGCTGCAGGTAGTTTCACGCAATATAATTTTGCAGGAACCGGTGATTCGGGACGTCCCGACGAAGGTCCCGAAATTGTATTTATGTTTTTAAATACTGAAAACTTTAAAGAAGGCGATCCTGTGAACGAAACCCCTTTCTTTTATGCGGAAGTCAGGGATGATGCTGGAATTAATCTGTCGGGAAGCGGTATAGGTCATGGCTTGGAACTGAAAATCGACAACAATCCGGATTGGACTTATTCGCTGAACAGTTATTACAAAGCCGATGATTTTACAGGTGGAACGGTAGGGTTCTCGATTCCGGAGTTGCCGGCGGGCGAACATTATCTGACATTCAGGGTATGGAATATTTATAACATTCCGGCGATTGATACGCTGCATTTTAAGGTGATAGAGGGATACCGGCCTACGATTTTGGAGTTGATGGCAAGGGAAAATCCCGCTCGTACCAACACCTTTTTCATCTTGAATCATAATCTTCCCGAAACAATATTGACGGTAGAAATCGGAGTTTATGATTTGACCGGCAGAACGGTTTGGATTCATTCCGAAAAAGGCTCATCCGGATTCCTGAAAGACTACCCGATAGAATGGAATTTGGCTAACAATGTTGGAAACAGGGTGCCGCCCGGAATCTATATTTATCGCGCTACTGTGGCTACGGCAAACAGTAAAGAAGCGACCCGCGCTAAAAAAATTATAGTCTTGGGACAATAAAATGCAGATAAATACAGTTATTACAGTAACTCGAGGCTGTCTTAAAGTCCGCAATGACATGTGTTACAAAAAGATTTTTGAGACAGTTTCCGTAAAGATATGATAGATGAACAAATTAAAAATTTTAACAACGTTTTTTTTATTCACTTGTGTAGTATCCATTGTACAGGCGCAAACCGATGACGGAAAAAGTGAATTTAACCCTTTAATTGTTGGGGTTCCTTCATTAACTATCGCTCCGGATGCAAGGGGCGGAGGCATGGGGGATGTTGGGGCAGCTACCGAACCGGATATTTATTCGCAATACTGGAATCCGGCAAAATATGCTTTTGCATTCAGTAAGGCTGGAATCGGCTTATCCTATACCCCCTGGCTGAAACGTTTGATCGATGATATTGATTTGGTATATCTATCCGGATATTACAAGGTGGGAGATACCGACCGGCAGGCAATCGGCGCTTCATTGCGTTATTTTTCCTTAGGGCAAATCATTATGACAGACTGGACAGGCGCTCATATTCAATCCGTCAACCCCTACGAAATGGCAGTCGATTTGGGTTATTCGCTTAAAACTTCGGAAACATTTTCTATAGGATCCAGTTTGCGTTTTATTTATTCCGATTTAGGGGGCGGAGTCGAAGGGCTGTACCCCGGTTCGGCATGGGCGGTCGATGTGGCCGGTTACTATAACAATTATGTCATGCTTGGAAACAGTGAATCTTTGCTGGGTATCGGACTAACTGCATCTAACATCGGAAGTAAAATTTCATACGACGAAGGAAATACAAGTAACTTTTTACCAACCAAATTGAAATTAGGAGCCTCGTTGCTTTTTCCGATGGACGATTACAATAAAATTGCATTCAGCATAGATGCCAATAAATACATGATTCCTACTCCTCCCGATACGGAAGGTATGACGCCCGAAGAAAAGCAGAATACATTAAAGGAGTATTTTGCCATATCGCCGATCAACGGAATTTTCAAATCTTTCACCGATGCACCGGGCGGGGCAGCTGAAAAATTCAGGGAAATCATGTGGTCGTTCGGAGCGGAATATTCCTATCAGGATCAGTTTTTCGTTCGTGGCGGATATTTTTATGAACATCCGAGTAAAGGGAACCGGCAATATTTTTCGGTAGGCGCCGGCTTTAAATTGACCTCTTTCCAATTGGATGTCGCCTATTTAATTTCTACCGTTCCGTCCAACCCTTTGGATCAAACGCTCCGTTTTTCACTCAGTTTTGATATGGATGGTTTGAGAAATTTAATGAAATAAACCATGCAGGCGATTCGGGTCGGCATGGGTTTCGATGTTCACCGTCTTGTTGAGGGACGGGCGCTTTGGTTGGGCGGAATTCAAATTCCTCATGAAAAAGGATTATTGGGACATTCCGACGCCGATGCTTTGATTCATGCTCTTTGTGATGCCTTGTTGGGGGCTGCCGGTCTGAGGGACATTGGTTTTCATTTCCCCGATACGGACGAAACGTATAAAAATATCGATAGTAAAATCCTATTGAAAAAAACAATGGAGTTACTGCATTCCCAATCCTATGAATTGGGGAACGCCGATATAACCGTTTGTGCGGAAGTTCCCCGTCTAAATCCACATATTCCCTCGATGAAAGCCTGTTTATCGGAAACATTGCAAGTCGCTCCGGACGCCGTTTCCATCAAAGCGACTACTTCCGAGAAGATGGGTTATGTCGGGCGTGAGGAAGGAATCGCCGCGTATGCAACCGTACTGATTTATAAGAAATAATATAATTATGGATACAAGAATTAAAAATGCAGCGATGGCATTCGTTGCGTTAATTTTATTTACAAGTGCTTTTGCTCAACAAGTCGGAGGCGGTTTATTTGATGGTTCGGGTGATGTTGGTAATCCCAAATTGAAAGGAAGTTTCGAATATAATCCTTTAACAAAAGTTTATACGCTTACGGGCGGAGGAACTAACATGTGGGCGAATAGCGATGAGTTTTTCATGGCTTGGAAGAAAATGACAGGTAATTTCACTATCTCAGCTAAGGTGGCTTTTGAAGGAAAAGGGGTGAATGTGCATCGAAAAATCGGAGTGATTGTCAGGGAGTCGCTCACGGGTGAGTCGAAATATGCCGATATAGCCGTACATGGCGATGGACTTACTTCGCTCCAATACCGCGATGTCACAGGAGGTGTGACAAAAGAAGTGGTCGCCGGAAGTAAGGGAGTTGATTACCTTACAATGGAACGTGTTGGCAGGAAGATAATAATGAAAGTATCCAACGATGGATTTACAAACACTTCCTCGGGGGAAATAGAAATTGATTTACCAGAAACCTGTTATGTTGGTATTTTCGTTTGTTCGCATGAAGCGGATGTGTTGGAAAAAGCCTATTTCTCAGACTTGCAATTACGATCATTGACTCCCCCGCGTCAAAGGATAAGTAGTCTGTTAGAGATATTCGACGTGACAACAGGTGAAAGGACAGTGGTGAAAGAATTTCCTTTCTCCATTGAAGCTCCCAACTGGACGCCTGACGGGCAATGGTTGGTTTATAACAGTGGAGGGAAACTCTACAAAATAGCGCCGGAGAATCCGGGCGAACCTCAGCAAATCAACACCGGTTTTGTCACCCGGTGTAACAATGACCATGTCATAAGTTTCGACGGAAAGTATGTCGTTATCAGTCACAGTCCGGTCGAAGGAGGAGGTTCACGGATATATACCATGCCCTTCACAGGAGCTACACCGCGCCTGATTACTCCTGTCGGGCCAAGTTATCTTCATGGTATCAGTCCGGATAATAAATATTTAACCTATTGTGCAGAAAGAAAAGGAAACTATGATGTTTACGTAATCCCTTTTGAAGGCGGGGAAGAAATTCGATTGACTACAGCCGAAGATTTGGACGATGGTCCCGAATATTCACCCGATGGCAAATATATATGGTTTTGCTCGGTACGATCAGGACTGATGCAAGTATGGCGGATGAAAGCCGACGGTTCGGAACAAACCCAAATGACTTTCGACGAAACCCGCAACTCATGGTTTCCCCACGTATCCCCCGACGGGAAACAAGTCGTTTTCATCGCCTATTATAAAGGGGACTTAAAACCCAACGAACATTTAGCCAATAAAAATGTAGAACTTCGTATCATGCCGGCGGAAGGAGGCGAACCTAAGACCTTAACCAAACTGTTCGGAGGACAGGGTTCAATCAATGTCAATTCGTGGGCTCCCGACAGTAAACGTTTTGCTTTCGTAAGTTATCGGTTGGAGAATTAACGGGTAGTGTTCAGTGAAATACTTGCGTATGGATAATGGACGAAAAGTTGAGCAGTTGCCCTTGATTATTAGGTTTTCAGGGGTCATATGCGAAACCCTGTGTTTAGAAGAGAATCGACTCACCGGAAAAACTGTGTGTCAAACCGGCACGTAGTGCCGCTGCGATT
>Ga0082212_10003859_pt1 | contig 21069 bp, 18 predicted proteins | sample TergutNt197P3_FD_71548 | JGI IMG/M metagenome (GOLD analysis project Ga0082212, IMG submission 71548) | Neocapritermes taracua P3 segment gut microbial communities from Petit-Saut dam, French Guiana - Nt197 P3 | ecosystem: Host-associated > Arthropoda: Insects > Digestive system > Gut ... | reverse complement strand
CGAAAACGTCGCGGGGCTCGCGGACAGCTATACCGAGTTTGCGAAGCACCTGCCCGAAAAGATGGACACATTGTTGGATTTAGGGTGCGGCACCGGTCTGGAACTCACGGAGATTTTCGAGCGCTACCCCGAAGTTCAAGTTACGGGTATCGACCTGACGCAGTCCATGCTGGACAAACTGTCCGAAAAATTCAGCGACAAACAAATCACGCTCATTTGCGCGAGCTATCTCGGCTGCGATTTCGGCAGCGATAAATATGATTGCGCCATTTCATTTGAAACCATGCATCACCTTACGCATAAAGAAAAACTCGCGTTGTACGCGAGCATTTTCAGAGCCGTAAAACCGGGCGGCAGATATGTCGAGGGCGACTATATGGTTGAAACGCAGGAAGAGGAAGACGATCTTTTCACCAAACGGGAAGCGTACCGTAACGTGCAGGAAGAGCCTGACGGGGAGGTTTATCATTTCGACACCCCGTGCACGATCGAAAATCAGATCAAACTGTTTTTATCCGCCGGTTTTGTAAACGTGAAAAAGGTGTGGCGCGAGGGTAATACGACAATAATCGTCGGAGATAAAGCATAATACGACACGCTATTTTACTGAAGGAATCCCCGATGCTATTTGACGCATAACCTCTATAAACCTTTCCGGCTCTTCCATATTTGGAGTATGCGCGGAATTGCCAAACGCAAAAAACTCTTTTTCAGGAGCCTCTGCATCGTCAAAGTATTCTTTCGCCAGAGCCTGAGAACACATATGATCGTAATCACCGTGGATGAGATAAAACGGAACGTCAAACTTCGCCTGCGACGTAAAAAGATCGGCTTCTTTCATTATGGGAAAGAGTGTTACCATAGAAAAATCAGCGCCAAGAAACCAGTTGATTTTTTCTCTCAGCGAGTATCCCTTGAATCTGAACAATGTTCTGAGAATCGCTCCGTTGTAGGACATCCCTCGCGGAAACTCGCGTACATGACCGATCCCGTACTTGTTTAGAGTGTTGGTCCTGACAATGAGGTAATCGAGCTGGTGGCCTTCTTCCTGAATCAGCGGAAAACCCTCCGCATACGGGTCAAACCTTTCAAGCTTTTCTATAACGTCCGTATCGTTTACTTCCTTTGCGTGGTTGAGCATATAATAATACGATAGACGCTCTGATTCCGTGAAATTCGAGGTTTGACCTATGCCGATATACGCAAGATAGTTCTCAGGATATTTCTCAATTGTTTTTACGCTGAGATACGAACCCCAGGAGTGACCTAAAAGGTAGATTTTATCCTGACTAAAACGCGATTTTAGGTATTCCGTAACTACGCGCGTATCATCCACCATCTGCTCTACCGTCATTGTTGAAGGGTCTGTTGATTTGGCGTATGTCATCCCCGCGCCGCGCTGATCCCAGTAGCAAACCGTGAAATACTTCTCAAGGAGTTCGCAGTCCTCCGAATTTTCCAAATATGTAATAAACTGCAGCATCGGGGTGCCCGGTCCGCCATGAACATACAGTATCACCGGATTTTCAGGGTTCTCTCCGCGGATGAACATACCCTGCCTGATCCCGTTGACTTCAAGCCACACTTTTTCGGAAATCGAGTCCGGGATGACCTTCCCATGCTCATCTTTGAGCGGCGGCAGCTTGCCGGGGCTGTATATCAGTATAATCAGGAAAGCGATAATTACGATACCGAATATACAACCAATTATTAAAAGTAACACTTTGACCAGCCTCCTCAATTTGCCGGGCGGGTTTCGCCCCGCGCAGTCTGCGTTTATACCGCCGGACGGCACTTGCGGATTTTTATTGCGCGTTTTTATTGACGTCATTTTTAAGCCTCCAGGAAACTGATAACAGTTTTTGCCAGTATCCGAAACATTTCAGGTATATCCATCGCCGATTCCGAATCGGTATCATTGCCCTCCGCCGTACTGAACACCACACTTTGGGAGATGCCATCTATAAAGACACTTACAAACGATATGACAGTGTGGAGAGGGATTTGAGGGCGGAAGACTCCGCTCTCTACGCTGCGCATGGCATATTCCACGGTTTTAAATTGCGCGTATTCAAGGCTTTGCTTAAATTTCAGCTTTGGGAATAAAGCAACTCTTTTTTCATAATCGCCGGAATATAAAACCAGCAGTTCATAAAATGTTTTGCCAACGCCGGATTTTAATAATTCCGCTATATACTCCCCTATCGCTATAAAGCATTCCGCAAGAATGACTCTTTCTGGTTGCCCGGAGCCGAGCAAAGTATCAATTCTTTTTTCCAGAGCGTAATGAGTAGTATATTTGTTGATAAAATCCACATAGATTTCGTCTAAATTCGCGTAATACCGGTAAATCACTCCTTGGCTGAAGCCGGCTTTTTTAATAATGTCCCGCATTGTGATAAGATACAGGGGCTTTTCTTTCAATATCTCCCCTGTATACTCAAGGATGAGATTTCTCTTGCCTGCAAGATATTCGTCCGTAACTTTTGGCATGATGCACCTTCTTCCGATATAATTGACATAGTGTCATTATTAGTATAGCACGCCTCAGCTCTGTTGTCAAGACAAAAATGATAGTATGTCATTATTATAGCTTGCAGTTTCGTGTGTCTTATGTTATGTTTCTATACAAATATGGCTCATGGCTCGATGAGAGTACAAATATAAACGATCTTAGCGGCGGGAAAGATGAGAATTTCAAAAAAGACGAAAAACATAACACTATGGCTGGCGGTTTTTGTAATCGTTTGCCTGTGTGTCATATACTCGCTGGGAGTCATAAACATCGGAAATTCAGGGCAGGCAGTCAACAAAGAATACAACGCCGGAGGCTTGTCATATACCTATTCCGGAAGTATGCGAAACGGGAAATTCAGCGGCGCCGGGGAACTGTATTTCTCTGACGGAAGCAGCTATACCGGCGAGTTCATTAACGGGCTGTTCGACGGAAGCGGCGTCTTTACGTCTGCCGAAGGTTGGCAGTACGAGGGCACATTTTCAGAGGGAAAAATGACCGGCGAAGGCAGGCTGACGCAAACTGACGGCACTGTTATAACAGGCTTATGGCTGATCGGAGATCAAGCAGCGTGGGACAGAGAGTGGGTAACAGCAGACGGAGAGTGATTAACAGCGCATGAGTAGGCAAGGCAGCGCAACGATCAAGTGGCTCAGTATAGTTCGCGTACTGGGCTTATTTCTGGTGCTGATATATCACTTTTTCCAGACCGCGCTGCCCGGCGGGTTTCTCGGCGTGGATATGTTCTTTACACTCTCGGGATATCTGATCACGACACAGCTCATAGACAAACTCGTAAAGACAAGAGAGTTTAGTTTTCCAGCGTTCATAAAGCGCCGGTTTATGCGAATATTCCCTCCTCTTTTTTGCGCGATACTGATCACGCTGCCTTTCACTTTGCTCATATCTTCCGATTTCACAGCAGGCATCGGCAAGCAAGCCGCCGCAAGTATCGGATTTGTCACAAACATCTTTGAAATACTCACAGGCGGCTCGTACGAAAACCGCCTGCTGCCCCACCTGTTCCAGCACACCTGGACGCTGGCTGTAGAAATGCACTTTTACATTATCTGGGGGCTGATGTTCGCCGGCGCCGCGCTCCTAACGAACTTTCTCCGCAGCAAGACTGCGGGGTATCTCCATGGGAGCTACAATTTGATTTCTCGCCTCAAAGGGGCGCGGAATCAAACCGAAAGTCCATTGAAAAAGCGATCTTACACAGCCGCTCCTGAAAAGTCCGCCCAAATATTGAAGTGGCTTGTTTTTGCTGTTTCAATGGTTCTGGCGCTTTTATCGTATCTTCAAATGCAAACAGTGTACGGCGTCAATCTCGAAGAGCCCTCCGCAGCGTATTTCGGCACGTTTACCCACGGTTTCCCATTTATTCTGGGCGCCGCGGCAGGCGCGCTTTTCGGCAACCGGCATGAGAACCGAAACCGTTTCTCCGTAAAAGCAACGACGACGCTTTCTATCTGCGCTATTGTCTTGTCAGTCGGCGCGATTGCATTACTCGCGATTTCACAGGACTTTTACTCGGAAACAGTATACCGTTTCGGCCTTCTATGCACAGCTCTGCTTACTGTAGTCATGATCAAGTGCGCGATGGTACTGCACAGTACGACAATCACCGTCCGCGAACCGCGGCTTTTAACCGCGGTATCGTCGTTGTCATACTGTTTGTATCTGTTCCACTGGCCGTTGTACATCGTTTTCTCACAGATAATCAATATCAACGCTTTAGCGGTGATCACGGCTTTTACATTGTCTCTGATTTTCTCGTCTTTTGTCGTCTACATTATTGAACCGCGTATCAGCGGAGCCAAAGCGGTAAAAACCGCCGCCGAGTTCGTGCGGGAACGACGCCGTCCGGTGCTGCGCGTCGCAGCCAGAACAGGTGTTACGCTGTTTTTTCTCGCGGCCTTAGCGCTCAGCGGTATCGTCATCGCGCGCGCGCCGGAAATAAGTGCTCTGGAAGCTGACCTGAACGCGGCGTACCTCTACCGCGACGCTGACGCGATAAGTGAACTGTACAATATGACTCATAACATAAACGGCGTGCCCCTCGCTGCACCGGAATCCTTCACAGCGGAAACCGTTTTATCAGATGGTGCCGTCGCCCCCTCCGATACTGATACCAACGGTCCTGCTCCCGTTTCCGCGCAGCCGGTACTCTCAGCTACAACCGGCTCTGCGGTTACTTCGCAGGAGCATGATCCTGATCCAGCGACTCCCGCTTTTCCGCAGGAACCGCCCGAACCAGTAGGCATGCTCTCCGAAATACAGGGTGCTCCCACATCCGGGGCATCGCCCTCCGACATGCAGGAGTCCGGCGTCACTTTCTCAACCACTCAGCAAAGCTCCCCGGCGTCCGGCACATCACCTTCTGCTCAACAGGTGCCGCCCACAGCCGACTCACCCCATACAGAACAACAGGGCGCACCCGAGCCCACAGCCACGGCATCTCCCGCTGTCCCGCAGGAAACCTCCACCCCCTCCGGCACACCCGCCGTGCCTCAGGAGTCTTCCGCACCCTCCGGCACACCCGCCGCTCCGCCGGAAACTCAAACCACGGCGCCCCCCGTGCCCCAAACTGACTCCTTACAGGAACAAACCCCCGGGATCCCCGAGGGCGTGACTATCATCGGCGACTCCGTATGCATGGGCGCCCGGAGAGATTTGATCGATAAGATCCCGAATTGCTACGTCGACGCCGAAGGGAACCGTCAAATCTGGCAGGGCTACAATTTGATCATGGACTTGCAGGAGCAGGATCGCCTGCGCGAGTATATAGTTGTCGCGCTCGGCACCAACGGTAACACGAACGCACCTGATAAGATCGAGCAAATCATTGCCGACGTCAAGCCGGGACACAGATTGGTTTTCGTTACGCCCTACGACGGCAGGGCGACTCCCGGTTGGTCGAGTTACAAGACTGCCGAATACATGCGAACACTTCCTGATAAATACCCGTTTGTCACCGTCGCGGACTGGGTGGAAGTCATAACGCCGCAAGCCCGGCTGCTCGGGTCGGATAAAGTGCATATCAGCGGGTCTCAGACAGCTATCGACCTGTACACCGGCTGTATCATCGACGCCCTCGGCGTCGCCGCCGGCAAACCTGCCAAGGAGTAACTTTTCAGTTCACGCCCCGATCCCCCGATCAGGCAAGGATAAGCAGAGGCTCGAAACCCCCGCTTGTTGTCATTTGTCATTATCTATGGATTCCAGTTCATCGAACCATTCGTCCAGTTCATCATCGTTGGTTTCGTGTTTTACTTCTTGCACAGGATTGCCAGAAACAGTTTGCGGAGACGGATTTCTTTGAAGCATGATCCCTGCCGCCGCCAACAGCAAAGCGAAAACCGCATACAGTCCGCAGTTTGCCATATAGAAACTCGCTATGTCATATTCATTCCCGCTTGCCGCTAATTGCCCGTATTCTCTGGCCTGTGCAATAATGCCCGCACAATGCTTGTATGACCATAACGTATACGCCGCCAATAATACAGCAATAATGTATAGTATTATGCTCGGTAAAAGGCGTATGGTTTTTTTACTCATCGTCGGGATCCTCCTTTTTAAGCGCGTGATATTCTTCTCCGCTCAAAAGCTGTCCTTTTCGTATGCCGATAATTTCATCGGCGATGGCTGTCACGTTTTCTGAGTGGGTAACGATTATCACGCATTTGCTTTCTTCGTGCGCCAGCCTTACGAGTATGTCCAGTACAGCCTGCTCTGTATCGGCGTCGAGATTGCCTGTCGGCTCGTCCGCAATGATTACATCAGGATAATGCGACAGCGCCCGGGCGATACCTACGCGCTGCTGTTCGCCGCCTGATAGTTTAAGGATTTTTCTGTCGGCAGTCTCGCGGTCTATGCCTGCTTTATCCAGCAACTCATAAGCGGCTTTTTTCTTCGCTTCTTTATCTATTATGCCGCTTGCACTTATATTCATGGATAATATAATATTATAAAGTGCCGTGGAGTTAAGCAGCAGATTGAACCCTTGAAAAATAATGCCGACACTTTTCGCGCGATAGTCGTCGCGGTCCAGTTCCCGAAGATTGCTGCCATTGTAAACGATCTCGCCCTCTGTGCACACATCCAGGCCGGAAATAAGCGACAGGAGAGTGGATTTTCCCGCTCCGGATCGTCCGACGATCGTATAGACTTTACCACTCTCAAAGGACGCATTGCATTTTTTCAGCACTGTTTCCGAACTGCCCTCGTAGCGGTATGAAACATTGACTAATTCCAGGCATTTCATATTCGCCGGCCTCCTAATTCCGCTCCATCAATATCTTGATGGGCTCGTATTTTGTTATCCGGCTGACCGATGCAATACCCGCGACAGAAGCCAGCAAAATTGAAATTGCAAATATTTCAAGCGCTGTTACCTTGCTCACCGACACGCTGATATTTTTATTCTGCTCTATTTCGGCAGCGCTTAACCTGTCGGCTAATGACGTCGAGCCAGTGTCAGCCGATTTTGCCTGCCCGGTCATAATAGCGTCGGACACCGGTTGTGACAACACCGTTCCCGCGCCAATACCAAGTGCAAAGCAAATACAAGTTATTATTATGATTTCTGTCCACAGCCCAAGCGCGACTTTGTTTTTCTTCATACCTATCGCCCTCAATACGCCGATTTCATACTTGCGCTCGCGGACAGTAATTACCGACATGAGCAGTATTATGACTGCGCCAAGCACCAACACGATAATCAGAAATGTAAGCGCGAGGTTGTTCAGGCTTTCAACCTGGCCGGCCACACTGTCAAATGCCGATTCATCCGTCCTCACAGCGTAGTCATCCGGTAATCCTTTGCCGCGCAGCTCCGCTTCAAACTCTGCCAGCATATCGGGACGTTTCAAATAATATACAGCGTCCACACCGTCATAACTCCGGCTGCTCCCGGCGATATCTGCGCCATCAAGATACCCGGATTCGGCGAATGACTGATATTGCTCCAAAGAAAGCCCTGTGTTTTGTTGACCGCTACCCGTATTAATAGCAGCCCCCGATCCTACCGTTTGCCTGCGGGGCGCGATTCGCACCGCGCTATGAAGTGCATCCCGTGTTTCTTCGAGGATGGCTCCCGATGTGTTAAAAATCGCCAGCGCAATGACTGTGGCTGTAATGATTACAAGTATAATGGCGCCAAGAAGTATACTTCTGCCTTTATTTTTACCGAGATTTAAAAGCGCGTGTTCAATTACATACATTGCGCTTACCTCCCCGTTTTCCTGTTGGTGGGAAGCTGACGGAAAATACCTTTATCCAAACTCCATATTTCGTCTGCGATGGACGTCACCTTTCTCGAATGTGTTACGATGATTACGCATTTCCCTTCCTGATGGGCGAGGGATTCAAAGATTTTCAGGATTCTCGCTTCTGTGTCTTTATCCAGATTTCCGGTGGGTTCATCAGCAGCTATCAGGGCAGGGTCATGCGCCAACGCCCTCGCTATGCCTATGCGCTGTTGTTCTCCGCCGGAGAGTTTGAGGATTTTTCGATTTGCTTTTTCCGGCGAGATGCCAACCTTTTTTAAAAGTTCCAGCGCGCGTTCTTTTTTGTCTTTCCCGGTCACTCCGCTTATATTCATTGATAAAATGATATTGTCGATCGCCGTGGCATTGGTCAGCAGATTCAAACTCTGAAATATGATGCCTGCTTTCTGCGCCCTGTAGCGGTTGCGGTTGATTTCCGCGAGGTTTTCTCCGTCGTATTCAATCTTCCCGCTTGTCGCAATGTCAAGCCCCGACAAAAGGGAGAGCAATGTGGACTTTCCCGTGCCGGATTTTCCGACGATCGTATAAACCTTACCGGTTTCAAAATTTAAATTCACATCATTAAAGATGGTTTTCTTTGCCCCCTCGTATTTATAGGAAACATTCTGCAATGCCAGTAAATTCATGACCTCAGCCCTCCTAACTTCTTTCCCTTAGAATTCTCAAGGGTTCGTATCGGGTAATAATGACAACGCCGATGATGCCGGACAAAGCCGCCAGGCAAAGTGTGAGTATAATGATTTGAATAAAAGTATCGGCGCCTAAACGCACTTGGATTTCACTTTCGGGAATGTATGTACTGTCGTCGGCATTCGTTTGAAACTGCCCTCCGGCGAATAACGCCAACTGTCTTCCGTCGCCGCTGTTTGATTCCGCTGCAGCTACGCGCCCTTCCAGCATATTGTCTGCGATAGGCTGCGATATCGCGTTGCCGATCCCAAGCCCAATTATCAGGCAGAGAATAGAGATAATCATCGCTTCCGAAATAATCCCGAACGCGACTTTGCCACGCTCCATGCCCATAGCGCGAAGAACGCCGACTTCATACTTGCGTTCCCGCACAGCCATGAACGATAGTAATGCCAATACGATCGCTCCGAGAATAAGGATAACGATCATAAACGTCACAGCCGCGTTTTTCATACCGGCGAGCGGTCCGGTCACCTTATCATAAGCGGCTTGATTAATAGCGACATTATATGTGATCGGTAAGCCTTTCCCTCTGACCTCTTCTTCAAATTCCCGTATTTTGTCCGGGTCTTTGAGGAAATACTCAGATTTCATATCCAGCCCGGCGTTGGTTTCCCACCCCGCAGACATAAGAGTTGCCCAACTTGCTAAAACTTCGTTACGCCGGTTGTCGGCAAACCTGTTATACATTGCGAAAAAGGAAAAGACGTATTCATCAGTATAATCAGAATATATGCCTGCTACAGTCAAGCTGTAATCTTTATCAGTTGCGTACGCGCCCCTTAACCGGATCACATCGCCAATGGAAATACCATTTAATACTGCCATATCCTCGCTGATAACGCACTCATTCAATCCGTCAAACATTCTGCCGGACGTTATTTCCCTCAGTGTTCCAAAATCTGCTAATGCATCCGGTTCTGAAGTGCCTATGAGCTTAAAAGTTTCAACAAACATAGTTTCACCACTGCCGTCGTTTTTATCGCGTACAGCCATTCCCCGGTCATAATCGTCTATGGCGTAAAACGTATCACTCCAGGCGTACATGACCGCGTTAAAAATAGTTTTTCTTATATAGTTTGAATCTGCGTAGGAGTAGAAGTCGTCAATTGACACAAAACTTCTGTCTTGCCTGGCGTCCAAACCTGCCTGCCTCATTTCAATGAAGTCCTGCCTTACCTCTACTCTTGAGCCGAGGTCGAGCCTGATATCGTCAATAATTTTGGCGGCGGCATTATTGATGGTCAGTGTCACCACCGCCGATACAATGATCGCAAAAGTGACGGCGGCGATCAATATGTTTCGCCCCTTATTCCGTACAAGGTTTTTCGCTGCGTTGGTCAACAGGTACATCGGGTTTTCCTCCTCGTTTTTCGGTTACGGGCAAAATGATAACAGACGAATCTGTAGTTTTCCTGTAGCTTGGCTGTAGTTTACCTATACCGGAAATGATCCTCATAATACGGCAAGCGTCACACCTGCCTGTCAGCGATCATGAGGTTTCAAATTTCCGGCAGATCCATACGGAACAGTACGCCGTCCTTGACATTATCCAAAGAAAATTCAATGTTCATCGTTTCCAGCGTTTTTTGTACGATCGTCAATCCCAGACCGCTGCGCCCGTCCTTTCTGCTTCGCGCTTTGTCAACGCGATAAAACGGGTCAAATAATTTTGGCAGCACAGAATCATCTATCTTTGCTCCCGTATTCAGGATACATAAGCGGTATTGACCGGCAAAATCTTCCGTCCATAACCGTATTTCGCCGTATGCCGGGGTATTCTGCACAGCGTTGAGCAAGACATTGGCAAGGACTCTTTTTAGCATCTTGCAATCGGTAAGCGTAATTTCCCCATCGTGTATATCGCATTTTATACGTTTTCCGTCCGCTTCAGCAAGAGTGTGAAAGTCGGGAAGCAAATCGGCGATCATACGCGCGACGTCTATTTTTTCCGGAGTGGATGTTATTATACCGTCGTTCAGACTAACGATTTCCAGTATCTCATAGATCAACCTTGTCTGTGCGTCCATCAGTTTTATGCATTCCCGAAGATATTTTGAGTGGTCTTTGTAATCACCCACGTTTTCAAGCATACCTTCCAACAAAACGCCGGCAGCGGCAATTGGTGTTTTAAGCTCATGTGAAGCCGCAGAGAAGAAATACCGTTGGTTTTCCTCCATTTCCCGTACCCGTATAATTTCATCTTCAAGTTTTGATATGGTATCTTTCAGCTTTTCATACATTGAATGAACATCACGCGACAAATCGCCAAGCTCGTCGGCCCGCTCGCGTCCGGGCGGTACATCTTCAAGATTTGCCATTTTCCTTGTGTCGTCAGCCAGTCTTTTTATTGGCTTGGTCATCTGCCGGGCGAATATAAGCGCGCCGGCAATACTCACGGCAAGCATAGCGATCAACGCTATAAGCACTTGCGAAATTATCCCCCGGTAATCAGTCGTCAAAGTGTTATCGCTGTGGGCGCGGAGCGTATAATTAGCATTAAGATTGACCATAACTGTAAAACTGCCGCGTATAATACCGAATGTATCCGCATGTGGCGTGGCATAGATTATGTTCCTGTCTCTGTCCTCGATATAGAATTGGAAGGATTGATTGTTTTCATAAAACTGTTGAGCCAGCTCCGGGAAATCACTTGTATTTTCCCCTTGAAACTGGTCTACTAAATGTTGATATGAACTGCTTATCCGCTGTATCTGATTAACCCGATAAAATGAAATAAACTGTTGTGAAAACAGGGCAACGGTTATACAAACAAGCAAAATTAAAAATATCGTCGTGTAGACAAATACTTTCATAAATATTCCTTGTATTTTCACCGCGCCGCCTCCTCAATGCGATAACCGACCCCGCGTACAGTCCTTATGATATTCTCCGGCAGTTTTGCCCGCAGATTTTTTATATGCGTATGCACGGCGCTTCCGTCACCGTCAAAATCATATCCCCAAACACGGGAGAGGATCGTCTCATGGGTAAGGGTCTTGCTTTTATTTTGGAGTAAAAGCATCAGTATTTCAAACTCCTTCATTGTCAGTGACAATTCCTCGTCGCCGTAGTAAGCCTTGAAATCATCCGGACGGAGCTTAAAATCGCAAAACCGTATCTCTTTTGCCAGCGCGCCACTCCGCCTCAACAAGGCTTCCACGCGTTTAAGCAAAAGCTGTATCTTGAAAGGCTTGGTTACATAATCGTCGGCTTGGGCGTCAAAAGCCCGGATTTGGTTTCCATCGTCAGACAGCGCGGTCATCATCAATACGGGCGTATCGTTCAGCTTGCGAAGCTCCCGGAGCAACTCATGCCCGCTCATACCAGGAAGCATGACGTCGAGTATCGCCAGTTGGTACTTGTTGTTATATATTTTCTCGCACGCTTCGTCACCGTCGAAACAGGCGTCGACCGAAAACCCGGCTTCGATCAAAAAGGCAGCGACCGTGTTACGGATGTTTTCATCATCCTCGACAAGCAAGATTTTTATTACCATTAACAAATCCTCCGATTTTACTGTAACACACCAATCTGTAGTTTATCTGTAGTTCATTTGTAGTCCATAGCCTCAGTTTTGTCAACTAGTGCTCCGTTTAGCAAATACCTTGCAATTCTTGCGCAGTCTTTTTCCGCCTGACTTCGTTGAAATCTCTTGAAATAACTGGGGTATTACTGCGAGCTTTCGCCTCGCCAGTCGAAAAAATACCACGCAATCTTTTGCAAGGTATTTACTAAACGGAACACTTGTATGAAAAAAAGCGTTTTCCTCACCAATCCTGAGTAGTGGTAAGACAAGACAGGTGGAGTTTCAACATATTTTTCTCCATAATTGTATGCAAAACGCTGAATTTATGATATAATAATCTCCACGCAATTATTATATTATTAGTTCAGGAGCATGCAAATGATACTAACAACTACAGAGAACATTAATGGGAAGGTACTGGAACATTTAGGTCTTGTCCAGGGCAACGTAGTCCAGACTAAAAGTCTCGGTAAAGACTTCAAGGCCTTGGGAAGAACTATAGTCGGCGGTGAAATCCGTGACTACACCACACTGCTTAAAGATGCGCGTACTACAGCAACCGAACGCATGGTGGAGGAAGCGAAAAACATGGGAGCGGACGCTATCATTACTGTGCGCTACGCGACTTCCAGCATAATGGATTCAGCAAGCGAAGTAATGGCATACGGAACAGCAGTTAAGTTTTTATAAACATCGATACTCCCTACAGCGCAGCAGAGGAAGCCATGGACGAAAATAAAGAATATACTGCATTTTCAATACCGGGCCGTGAGACGCAGCCGACAGAATCTACCGCGCCGGACAACGCTGCCGGGCAGTCGCCAATCGCTGATGCATCTGACAGTCGGACCGGCACTACTCGTCCAAACACTCCGCTCTCCACTCTCCACGCTCCACTCTCAAATACCGGCGCACCATTCGCTGAAATCGAATATGAACCGGACTTAAACCGCAACTCGGCTGCCGGACAGGCTCTGCGGTTTTTTTCTGCCGTGGCAGCTCCCCAGCCAATAATGCAAAGAGCAGCCGACCCGATACGCGAAAAATTCTACGATATGCGCCGGCTTGCCTCCGACAGACCTTTCGCCCGTAACGACTCCGAACTGTTTTATAAACAAGCGAAGTTTATGGAGGACTACACGGATGATTACGAAGGCGACTCTAAATTTTCTATGTACTTTCCGTACTATCAGCACATGGGCTACGAGCAGCTCCGCACATATTTCTCATGGCGCGCGAAAGTCCGGCGAGGCGAGGTTTTACCGACCGCGACGTCTTACGCGTTCTTGTATATTTACGAGTTACTTTCAGGTATAGGCGCGGACGGCCCGGCTGACGGTCTGAACAAACTTATGGTGGTTTGGACTGAGTTCTTGAAATATGGTCCCGCGCTCGAAAATTACATACCGCAATGGATAAAAGACTACCATGTCTATTATGAACTGCCGCACAGCTTCGAAGATTTCGTAAAGATGCACGACATGGAAAAGTACTACTCCCTGTCGTTGATCCTTGATGAGGAAACAGAAAACAGACTTGAACTCTGGAACAGTATTTCCGGTTACGACGTCAAGCAATCCAAGTTTTATAATGAAAGCAATCAGCAGCTTTTCAGCGAATACTTTGACGCTGTACTGAGCGCGATTCGCGAGTATTGCGGCAGGAAAAACAAGCGGTTGGACGACCTGTTCATATATAAAATCAGCAACAGGATCATGTGGACCCCGTTCAAGAGCGCGCTGTTCCATCCGCGCGGTAACCAGCCCGACAGGACTGTGGTTTTGCCCGGCCGGGAGCGATATTATTGTAAAAACGGCAGATGGTCCGCATCACTGCCAATATATTACTCAAATAACAGGGACTACGCGGGTTATATACTCAAAAAGACGGAATCCTGTCTCCGGCAAGCAGTAAAGTACAAATACAAACTGACGGCTGAATTGAAAGTACGTAATGTATATAACAAAGAACTGGCTGTTACAGGCGCGGAATTGGACTATGTAATTGAGCAAGCGGTCACGGAATATTTCAAGGAGAAAAGCCGCACAGTCGTGACTGTCGACCACGCCAATCTCGCCCGGATACGCGAAGAGGCGCTGGGAACGCAGGAAGCGCTGGCTGTGCCGGAGGGCGACACAGCCCCGACGCTTTCACAAACGATTGGGGTAGTGAGCAGCGACGATAATATAGAATATAAAATGCAAAATGTAGAATCAGGGGACGAGAGCGTCGCGAGCGGATCAATCGAATCAGATGCGGATAGTGATGGAATTGAGTTATTGGATAACATTGGCGGGAATTTCGAAAACAACGGCGGCGCGTCAACAGCACAGGAGCGGCTGCCTGAGTTTTATGACCCGGAGAACGACGGTTGGCAAGCCTTAAAAGAAGCGCTGACTCAAGCAGAACTCAAGGCTCTGGCACTGACGCTGCAATGCGGCTCGAACCTGAAAGCCTTTGCGGATGAAATCGGCATTATGCTGGAAGTCCTCGTGGACTCAATAAACGAGAAAGCCTCAGACTACATCGGCGACAATATAATGGAGATAGATGACGAAATAAGCGTTTACGATGAATACAGAGAGATGATTTCAGGGATTGTGTTGAGCCACACCAGTAATGTCTTGCACCGCAATGGTTGAGGTTAGTGCTCATTTTGAGCATCAACCTCCCGTACAAATTTTTACCGTGCCCGCCAAAGGAGATACAACATGACGATTTACCCCGCAATCGATATATTTGAAGGCAAGGTCGTCCGTCTAACGCGCGGGGACTATGCTCAGATGACAGTCTACAGCGACGACCCGGCAGATGCAGCCCGCGGTTTCAAAGGTGAGGGCGCAAGCGCAGCACATCTCGTAGACCTTGAGGGCGCGCGCGCCGGTAAACCTATGAACTTTGACGTTATTAAGCGCATCACTTCAGCGTCCGGCCTTGAGATTCAGGCGGGAGGAGGGATACGCACCGGAAGTGACATAGAGAAGTATATAGATATCGGAGTAAAGCGGGTAATACTGGGCACGGCGGCGGTATCAGCGCCCGGTTTCCTTTTAGAAATGGTCAAAGAGTTCGGAGACGCAATCGCAGTCTCGGCTGATATAAAGGACGGATTTATCGCGGTAAAAGGCTGGACGGAACTGTCGGATCAGGACGCGCTCGGCTTTTGCCGTTTTGTCGAGGACACAGGAGTGCAAACGTTGATTTGCACAGACATATCAAAAGACGGCTTGCTCAGCGGCACGAACATGGAGATCTACAACATACTGCGCTCGGAGCTGTCAGTCAGGCTGGTCGCGTCCGGGGGTATTTCATCACTTGAGGAAATTCAGACTCTTTATGATCTCGGAATGGACGGGGCTATACTTGGCAAAGCGCTGTATACCGGTAAAATTGACCTTCGTGAAGCGTTGTTGATAGCGGATAGAGGATAGAGAGCTAAAGCATGATTACAAAAAGAATCATACCGTGCCTTGACGTGAGAGATGGGCGCGTGGTCAAGGGAATCAACTTCCTCGGACTCAGCGACGTATCTTCGCCTGTCGAGCTTGGAAAACAATACAGCGACAGCGGCGCCGACGAGCTGGTATTCTATGACATCACAGCATCCAGCGAGGGACGGAAGTTATTTATCGATATCCTCAGACAAGTCGCCGAATGTATATTCATACCGCTGACCGTAGGAGGAGGGATAAGCGCCCTTGACGATTTTGACAGGGTTCTCAAATGCGGTGCGGACAAAGTAAGCGTAAATTCGGGCGCGATAAAAAACCCGCAGCTTATCAGGGACGCGGCGCGTAAATACGGCAGCCAGTGCGTTGTGTTGTCGGTCGACGTCAAGCGTGTAAAGGGAGTGTTCCACGTTTTTGCCAAAGGCGGCAGGGAAGATACCGGGCTCGACGCTATAGAGTGGATCAGGCGCGGCGTGAGTATGGGCGCGGGTGAGCTTGTTGTAAACAGTATCGATACAGACGGAGTTAAGGGCGGATTCGATCTCCCTATGCTCGAAGCAGTCTGCGATGCGGTGTCGATTCCTGTCATCGCATCCGGCGGCGCCGGCGGCATTACGGATTTCACAGAACTATTCCAAAGACTGCAAAAGGTCGACGCGGGCCTTGCGGCTTCTATATTCCATTTCGGCGAGGTATCGATCCCCGAATTAAAACACGTTCTCCGGGAAAAAGGGATCAACGTGAGATTGTGAGATTTGCAATGCAAATTTAAAACTCATCGTTGAATATTTGTAGAACTTGCAATGTGATTTTTATTGTAATAATGGTTAGGCTTCTGTATAATGAACCATTCATAAATGTAAGAAACAAAAAAGAACCGTTCCGTTTTGTCCTATAGGAGGAATTATAAAATGATTATTGGAGTACCGAAGGAGATCAAGGAAAACGAAAACAGGGTATCGACATTGCCGTCGGGTGTTATGAGCTTTACCGAAGCCGGGCATAAGGTATATGTCGAAAAGAACGCGGGCGTCGGGAGCGGGTTTTCCGATGATGAGTATATCAGGGCCGGAGCGGAGATATTGGAAACACCAAAAGAGATATACGATATCTCTGATATGATCATGAAAGTCAAAGAGCCGCTTGAGCCGGAGTATTCGCTGTTGCGTGCAGGTCAGGTACTATTTACATATCTGCATTTGGCTTCAGACCCGATCCAGACACAAGCCCTTCTTGACGCTAAAGTGACAGGCATAGCATACGAAACTGTTCAGCTTCAGGATAATTCGCTCCCGTTACTGGCGCCTATGAGCGCTATCGCCGGGCGTATGTCGATACAGATCGGTGCGTACCTTCTGCAAAAAATAAATCAGGGGAGCGGGATACTATTAGGCGGCGTCCCCGGAGTCGCGCCGGGATATGTAACCATAATAGGCGGCGGCGTCGTGGGCTTGAATGCAGCAAAGATGGCAAGCGGGCTTGGTGCGAGGGTAACGGTATTGGACATATCGGTAGAGAAACTGGCGCATATCCATGATATCCTGCCCGACGTTATAACTCTGATATCAAACGAGCACAATATCTCGCAATCAGTATCGGAAGCCGATTTAGTAGTCGGAGCCGTTCTTATTCCCGGCGCAAAGGCGCCGAAGCTTGTTACTGAAAAAATGGTAATGAATATGAAACAAGGCTCGGTCATTGTAGACGTCGCGATAGATCAGGGAGGGTCTGTTGAAACGATCGACAGGTTGACGAGCCATGAGAATCCGTATTTCGTAAAGCACGGTATAGTCCACTATTCCGTACCAAATATGCCCGGGGCTGTCCCGAGGACGTCGTCTTTCGCGCTTTCAAACGCAACGATGCCTTTCGCTCTCGAAATAGCGAACAAGGGCGCGGAACTAGCCATGAAAGAAAACCCGGCGCTGTTGAAGGGCCTGAATGTTTACAAGGGTAAAATCACAAGCAGGCCTGTCGCTATTGCGCAAGGCCTGGCGTTTGAGGACGTGAGCTTTTAAACTAATTACCGTCGTAGGTTTTTAGAGGTACTCAATTGAGTACCTCTATTTACTACACGAAGTGTCATTCTGAGAGCAACGAAGAATCTTAAAGCGACTGTACTGCAATGCAATAAAGATCCTTCGCGGTGTTTACACTGAGCAAAGCGAAGTGCCTTGGATGACACAGCCGGAGGCTTTAGAGACACTCAATTGCTGTATAGATCCTCGATCACGAAGTCCAGCCCTCCGAGGCTTTCAAGGAAACTGCGCGGCGGGACGGCGGTTTCGAGGTCCCAGCCGAGGTACCCGTAAAAGTTATCAGCGAGCTTTTCGTGGTCTACGGTGACGTCCTTGAGCGGACCTGCCGTAAGCGGCGGTTTGCCGACAGCCCTGTCGGATATCTTGAAATCGCGGCGGCGGAAACCCTCGCGCAGATTAAAAGCGTGGCGGAGTGTGAACGAGCGGTAAGAGAATTGCTTCATCTGCTCCTGGGAGTAATCGAAACCTGTTATTGCGTTGACCATCTTGATAGAGATCCAGGGCGCCAGCAGGAAGTTGCCGAAGCCGCATATGCCGGAGGAGTCGGTCAGCTCCCATTCAAGAAGACCGGCCGCGTCGGCTTCCCCTGTGTTCTCGTAGTTATATTTGACCTCCGGCGGATTATGTCCGAAAGGAACGCCGCGCCCGCCTTTGATGTGCCTGCCGGGAGAGGGATCGTACTGGAAAATGCGGGCAAGTCCGGGGTTGTGGCGGGAACCATGCATCGGGAGTTCGATACCGCTTGCTGTCACTAGGCATTCCTCGCCCTTGCCAAGAGCGCGGGCGGCGCCCTGAGACGCGAGATTAAGCTGCACGCCGATACCCTCGTTCTTGCAAATGCGTTCAGCAATAGCGATAATAGCGTCTGAGTCTCCCCACTTCAGGTCGATCCCGTCAAGTTCGTCGATCGTGAAAATCCCGGAGTTATAACAATCCATAAGCCATGATATAGTCCCGCCGAAAGACAGCGTGTCGTATCCGTACTCGTTACAGAACATGTTCAGTATTATTGCAGTGTCGGCGTCCCCGTTGAGCATCATGCTGCCAAACGCACCGAGCGACTCGTATTCGGGGCGCGTGGCGTGGTCGTTTTTATACTTTTTGTGATCAAGTTTATACTGCGCGCCGCACTTTATGTAGCAGTTGCTGCATCCGAGGTTTTTGATCCTGTATTTCGGGTCTGTTACACGCCCCGCGAGAGCGACTGCCTGGTCTTCAGAAATATCCACTTCCGGCGCCCCGGACCAGTTCTTTATCGGCGCGTCGGCCATCATTACGCACGAATCATATTCGGCGGACGTACCCAGCGTTTTAAACTGCGCGACGATACCTTCTCCCCTGCCCCCCGGAGAACCGTGGTCTATGCACTCATTATTACACGCGACAAGCGCCGCATCGTCTTTAACGGGTACTACGGCGTTCCCGCCGCGGCAGACAATCGCCTTCAGCTTTTTTGAACCCATGACGGCGCCCGGACCTCCCCTGCCCGCTGCGCGGTGCGTATCGTTGATGACTGCCGCCATATACGACATATTTTCCCCGCCCGGCCCGATCTGCGCTACGCTGATCTTATCGCCGAGCTCGGCTCTTAAGGCGCCCTCAGAGGCAACGGTGGTTTTTCCCCACAATGCGGAAGCGTCCCGGATCTCGGGTTTGCCGTTATCAATAAGGATATACGCCGGCGCTGCGGATATACCCTTTATAAATACCGCGTCATAACCTGATTTGCGCAAAGCCGGTCCGAAAGAGCCGCCGCAATTCGCATCGTTCCAGCCGTTTGTCACAGGTGATTTGCTTACTACTGTGAAGCGGGCGCCGAGAAGCGCCCTTGTGCCGTTGAGCGGCGCGCCGACGAAGCCAATCACGCTTTCAGGCGCGAAAACAGGGGTTTTGGCAGGCATCAGGTCGAATAAATATCTGGCTCCCAGAGTGGCTCCGCCGATGAAATTATATGCCCAATCAGGATCCAGATCCCTTGTTTCAATAGATTTCTCCGTAAGATCGATAATAAGGACTTTCCCATTATAACCGTATAGCATTGATATAACCTCCAAAATAACTTAAGCGCGGATGCATCCGCGCTTATTATATATGAAAAATCAAATATAGTAAATATTCTTTTACATTTCCGGTAAATACTGCAGAGGATCGACGTTTTCACCGTCTATGATGACCTCAAAATGCAGATGGACGCCGCTGGAGAGCCCTGTGCTGCCCATTCGCGCTATTTCCTGACCTTGAGAGACGGTATCGCCTGCTTTGACCAAAAGCGAACTGCAGTGACAGTATAGGGTCTCACGATTGTCTGTATGCCTTATCTGTATTACATATCCATAGGAGTTGCTCCACCCGGAAACAATGACCTCTCCATCGCCGGCGGCGACTATGGGCTGACCATAACTGCCGCCGATATCGAGACCCTTGTGGTTAGTCGAACCGACTGACGCGCTTCGGTATCCGAAACGTGACGTCACTTCGCCTTGTGTTGGCCATGTATATGAGGCAGCCGGTTCCGTTTGTCGCATTAGCCCGGCATTGTCTTCTGTGATAGTATTATCCACGGTATCGGCTGCACTCACCTCAAAAACACTTTGCTCGTCGCTGCCGATATCATGCGGAGTATAGCCTGATACCGCTGCCAATACGGCGTCTTCTTCCGGGAAAGTATATTCCTGCTCAAGTAAAACTTCCGGCGCATTAGTATCGGATCCGTTGTTATCAGCAATGTCAGAATCGGCTGTTATACCGGCGTCGGAAGTATCAGTAGCGAGTTGCGCCGTGAAAACCCCGGCCGGAGTTAAGTCTGAAAGGGAGGTTTTCGCGCGGAAAAACCCGGTTTCTCCTAAAAACAAGCCGGCAGGCGCCGCTGTAATCGTGTTTGAGTATTCTTCATTTGGTACGTCCGCGATAGATGCAGCAGCCGTGTCGATATACTTTGTGATCACGGGCGCCGGGCCTGCCGGCGATACGACAAGAGCGATAACAACGGCAGTTTCCGCCGCGAGCGCCCATACCCGGCGTAAAGCTGCGGACTTCCGTAAGCGCGTCAGATGAGCGGCGACACGTGCAGGCGCCGATATAAGTCTGAAGGCTGACGCGCGCAGCCTTATTACAACAACGGGTGAGATATCGACGTATAATCCGCCGAACGACCATATCGCTCCGGCAATACGGTTGCCTGCCGACCATATTACATTGTTTATCACGGCTGCCGGTTTGCTGTAACGGCGCCAAATTCTACGGTTGCTGCTATAAGCAGACTGTCTGAATGCTTCCATAAACCACCAGCAAATGTATGTGCTATGTTGTTCATAGCCTTATCATTAGTAACATTACAGATACTACTAGTAACAAAATGTTACTTTTTCATAATAAAATAGAAACACCCGGTTGTCAAGTGTTTTTGTAAATAATTTGTAATATATTGAAAATTGTTGTTACAAGTCAGGGGGCATCCGGCAAACTGATTTATTTGCAGCGATTCTTTGTAGCGGAGCGGTGGCGACAGTAAATATAACAATACACGGCTTTTTGAGCTGCAAAAAAGCAGTTTGCA
>Ga0082212_10003858_pt1 | contig 21072 bp, 19 predicted proteins | sample TergutNt197P3_FD_71548 | JGI IMG/M metagenome (GOLD analysis project Ga0082212, IMG submission 71548) | Neocapritermes taracua P3 segment gut microbial communities from Petit-Saut dam, French Guiana - Nt197 P3 | ecosystem: Host-associated > Arthropoda: Insects > Digestive system > Gut ... | reverse complement strand
TTGCCTTTGGCATAGCAGAGGCATGGGAGGAAGCAGTGCATTTGCTAAGCGCATAGCATTCGCTATGCGCAACCGATTGCAATACAGCTATTAGTTAGGAGGCGCAAGGAACCGAATAATATGGAAACGGCCATCATAATGGTGCTTGTTAAAGAATGCCTTATGCCAGGAGCTGCTGCAAGGGGGCGTTCGAATGGGGTGCAATAAGGCCAGTTTTCGTAGTTATTAATCGATAATGCGCTTAACTCATCAGAGCTGCATTATTATCAGCGCAGTTGTTATGTACAACAGCATAACCGCAAAAGCAAAAGAGCTCGCTGACTATAGGCTGCAGAAAAAAATGTCCGGTATGGCTGAAGCGCATATTATTGAGCTCAATGAAATATTTAGCAAGCCTCAGCAGTCCGCCATGATCTGAACAACCATTTGCTGGCCATATCCGCTTATGTAAAGCCTCGCCGGAAAGAACAGCAAAAGAGCTTGGGCTTTGCCCGTCTTAGCCAAGGGTGTACGAAAGGTTTCGTTGGTCGTCAAGGTCTACGCAGAGTGCTCTGAAGCCATGAAAAGCAGCAAGCACAGTGATGATTTGCCTACACCCCTTTTGGGGTTGATGACGGCTATTGCCTTCACTCATACCCCTCCCATTTGCATATGCATGCATATATGCACAGTTGTTTTTATATATGCTATTTTACTCTTTTTCCCTGCGGCAACCAACAGCAAGCCTCGGTGCTTGTTTTGCCGCCATCGGCCCATCGCCTCATTTCTGCAGCTTTCGGCTGCAGAATGCAAACACAAATTGGCATGCCAGCCTAAACCATCTGCTTTATTTCTATCATGCACTACCTGTATGCATATGCTATGCTGACAACGGCAAGATCGGTTCTCCATGCCAAGCCGATTAGGCGCTTGGCTTGTTCCCTAATGTTGATGGCGGCATTCATGTTTCTGTCCATCTCGCTGCCGCATTCTTCGCATATGTATGCCCGCTTGGACATGGCCAGCTCTTTTTTGGTTGCCCCGCATGCAGAGCGCGTTTTGCTCGACGTGTGCCAGCGCGCACTTAATATTTCGCATTGGCCGCAATTCATCTCGCTTGCCTTGCGGATTGCGTTAAATACGAAGCAGAGGGCCACGCATGCGTTTTATATTTTTTTCACAAAATGATTTTGTTTCCTCTTATTTATCCAAAAATTTGAACATATGGCAAACATTCTCTCCTTAATTCAACAATTTAAGCGTATAATGCGCACACAGGCCTAAATACTACTTGTAAAGGGCTGGCCTTGCAGTTTGTAGCATCATTTGCTTAATAGATAAAAATTGCATTTTTTTGCCCAATTGTGGTACAATTGAATCAATTCTGTCTAATTCATCATATAGGAGGATATCTATGCCATTATCAGAAAAAGACAATTACATGAAAGTCATCAAGGGCGAAACCCCTGAATGGGTTCCGCGCTATACCTTCGGTCCTGACAAGTTCTCAACAAAAGAGCAGGCAGCTGCCGGTTTGATGGTGAGAGCTTATACCCCAACCACAATGCCCGGACAGGAAGGCTATACAGACATGTTTGGCGTTTCCTACACTTCTTCAGCACAAACAAGCGGCGCATCCCTTCCAACACCAGATGCCCATATCATGGAAGACATCCGTGACTGGAGCAAGCTGCTTAAGCTTCCTGACATCACAAATACTGACTGGGACGCTGTATGCAAAGCTGCTATTGAAGGCCTTCCAGGGCCTGCTGACAACTTTGCCAAATCATATGGCGGCGTTGGAGGCGGCGGGTTCTTCTTGCCTCTGATGAACATGATGGGCTTCACTAATGGCCTTATCGCAATGCTCGAAGAGCCGGAAATCGTCCACGAAATGTATTCATACATGACTGAATGGTATGTATATGGCCTAGAGCGCACAATGGACAAGCTTCCTGTTGACATTTTCACAGTAGGCGATGACACTGCTGCTGCATTCCAGCCATTCATATCTCCACAGCAGTACCGCGATCTTATTGTGCCTTACGTTTCCCAACTGACAAAATTCGCCCAAGACCGCAATCTTCCAGTAATGATGCATTGCTGCGGAAGATGCGAAGACTATATTGAGGATTGGGTAAAATTTGGAGTTACCGCTTGGAACCCTGCACAGATCACTAACGACCTGGACGGCATCAAGAAAAAATACGGCAACAGCCTCGTTTTAATTGGATGCTGGGACTCTTCCGGAGATGCCGGCTATATGTACGCTCCAGAGGAAGTTGTACGCCAAGCTGTACGCGACACCATCGACAGATACGCACCTGGCGGCGGATTCATGTTCTGGGGCAGTGTATATGGCCCTGAAGACGATCCGGCTGTTGACCTTAAGCGCAAGTGGATGACAGAGGAGTACGAAGCATACCGCGAAACTCCTTATAAGTAAATAAAAAAGCTTGAGCCTAGCTGTGTTAGCTCGGCTCATTTATATTGCTTATTAATTCGCACATGCATTTGTATTTGCTGCATTTAAATCCACGAATTTACAAATAACTGTACGTAAATTCAAGATCTACGATTTTTTTGTGCATAAAAATACAGATTCCCTTTTGTTATGATATACTTGATCAACGCAAGCTATTTCAATCTAGGAGGATAACTATGCCATTATCAGAAAAAGATAATTACATGAAAGTTATCAATGGCGAGACCCCAGAATGGGTTCCGCGCTTTACTTTCGGCCCTGACCCACACTCAACAAAAGAGCAGCCAACTGCAGGGCTTATGGTAAGAGCCTATACACCAACATCGATGCCTGGCCAAGAAGGCTATACAGACATGTTTGGCGTTTCCTACACATCATCAGCCCAAACAAGCGGCGCATCACTTCCTACACCTGATGCCCATATCATGGAAGACATCCGTGACTGGAGCAAGCTGCTTAAGCTTCCTGACATCACAAACACTGACTGGGATGCTGTCTGCAAAGCTGCTATAGACGCTCTTCCCGGCCCAGCTGAGAACTATGCCAAATCATTTGGCGGAATCGGGGCAGGCTTCTTCCTTCCATTAATGAACATGATGGGCTTCTCAAACGGCCTTGTCGCTATGCATGAAGAGCCTGAGATAGTGCATGAGATGTACACCTACATGGCTGACTGGTATGAGTACGGCCTTTCTCGCACAATAGACAAGCTCCCTGTTGACATTTTCTCAGTTGGCGACGACACTGCTGCTGCGTTCCAGCCATTTATATCGCCACAAATGTACCATGATCTTGTTGTTCCTTACGTTTCCCGCCTGTCAAAATATGCACAAGACCGCAACCTGCCGGTTATGATGCACTGCTGCGGAAGGTGCGAAGACTTCATTGAAGACTGGATTGCCTTTGGCGTGACTGCATGGAACCCTGCTCAGGTTACAAATGATCTTGACAGCATTAAGGCCAAATACGGCAACAGCCTTGTTCTATGCGGATGCTGGGATTCATCCGGCGAAGCTGGCTATATGTACACTTCAGAAGAAATTGTACGCCAAGCTGTACGCGACTGCATCGACAGGTATGCGCCTGGCGGCGGATTTATGTTCCTTGGCAGCGTTTATGGCCCTGAAGACGATCCGGCTGTTGACCTTAAGCGCAAATGGATGACAGAGGAGTACGAAGCATACCGCGAAACTCCTTATAAATAAAATCAATTTGCCATAAAATAGAAAGAGCCATGCGCATTATGCTGGCTCTTTTTTGTATGCTTATTCCTAAAAGTTCATGCTGCGCACAGCCCTGTAAAGCTTCCACTTCAGTTCATGCAGTGGAAGCTCGTAACTGCCCGGATAATCGTAATAGTCACCCCCAAACCTTCTCTTGAATTCGGTCAGGCCTTTCCAGGGATGCTCAATGCCCTCGCTTTCCATTACATGCTTCGGCGCACAGCCAAAGAAGTCAAATGATCGGCATCCAAGCCTTTTTGCGCTTAGCATAGCATAAACAACAAGGCCGGTTGCTGGAGATATTTTGCGGTATTCTGTGAAAGATCCCGCATAGGCGTAATACATTGTTTCATTTGTCATAAAGAATACAATCGAAGCGATTTTCTTGCCATCGAGCTCAGCAAAGTGCACTCCAGCTACTCTTTCGCTAAACAGCTGTTGTGCCATTAACCTATAGTAGCCATCATTGTAGGGCTGCAGGCTGGTTCGCAGCGCTACATCATGTATCATCTCTATAAAGTATTCGATATCTTCAGGATTATAGGCAGTCGAATATTGTATGCCCCTTTTTTGGCTCTTTTGGTACCAGCGCCTTGACTCTCTGGACACTTTCATTAATAGTTCGTCTTCTGTACAGGTTAGGTCATTTATAATCGTATTTTGCGGCTGAACCATTACCCCTTCCTTAAGATCGCTGTGGCCTGGCACAAACATATCAGTATCTGTCGCCCCAAGCTTGCCTGTTGGCTCTACCCTGATGAAGTCGAGCTTCATTTTCTTTGCTTCGTCTTCTATATGCTCCAGTGAATCTGCAAAGATGCCTTCCTTTGTTAGAAAGGGCCCATACGGAACATATAGCCGCTTGTTAAACTTGCCCTTTTCGACAATGCCAAGCCATGAATAGCCATCCCCGGAGTCGCGAACTATATCGCGCCCTAGGGATTGTTGAAATCTTGCCCAGTGCTCTGTTTGTAAAAAATGCTCTTTCTGCAAAAATGTTTTTGGCTCAGTTATCAAGCCGTTTATTGTGCCCATTTAGTAGCTCCATTTGTAGATAGTATGGTAATAACTTATCATTCGTATAATTTTATATATATTGTTATATACTTTACTGCTGTTTGATAAAATTGAGCGCTCATGAACTGCTCGTCGGGACAAGCCGTTTCGATGACAGACTACCATATTGACAATTTAAGTTGTAGAGGTTTACATAATTAACACCAACTTTAAGCGTCAATCAAGGAATTTCGCCAAATTCATTAATATAGCTCTTCGGAAATTGCTGGGGAAAATACATAAACGGGCTTGTTTACTGCAGAGTTAATGGATTATTTGATATTTGAAGCTAAAGACGGAGTGAATACTAAAGTATTATGCCGAATATGCATAGAGAAGAACGGCATTATTGCACAAGGCTATCTTTGTTTATTGGCCAACTGGAGCTCTTTGGATGCAGCGGCTGCATTGGCTCCAGCCTTTGCATGGTTTTTGCGCAAAAGCCCATCTGCTTTGCACAAGCCTCTCTCGCTGCATATGGCGTTTTGCTCAGCATGCCCAACGAAAGGCAATGCCTTATTGTTTCTTATGTTATTGATCCCATGAAGTATCGTCAATGCAGGCTTCTTGAAATCCTGGAGCAGGCGAATCCGAAGATGCTGCGGTTGCGGTATGCCAACCCTGTTTTCCGTCTCCACGCAGCGCTTTTGCGCCTGCGCCAGCTGTGAGCGATTTTTTTGCCTTTGCATAAATGCTGCCTAATTTTTAAAGCTTCGCACCTGCATGGCCCTTTGCGTACAACTCCCCCCTCTCTGCCCAATGGCTTTAGATGCCTAAAATCCCCAGCAAAAAGCCGCACAAAAATCTCTAATGATCTGTATAAATTGTATTTTTTAGCGCAAAACATATTTCACAGATACTTTATATAAGTTTTTGTAAGATATTCCACTGGATACATGCTTCATTGCTCGTTAAATACAATAGAATCATAAATATAATACAAATGAAGAAATTTGTATTATATTTATATCGAAATTCTCAGGCAATAAAGCTGTAGAAATAGATATAAAACTATATTTGTAGATATCGTTTTTATATAAATGTCTTGACGAACCTTCAATTGTGCATTAGAATTACTGAAAAATATACCACAGACAACTTGGAGGGCATATAAATGCCAAAAGACATAGGGCTGCATGGGGCGAACATGGCGATAAGGGCAGCCGAAACAGCAGTGCATGAAGGCCAGCTCTTGCTTTGTGCGCTTGCAAAGCCGGGAAAGGGCGCATTATCTGCATCAGCGCTTCCAGGCGCAAAGCGCAAAGGATTTAAGCGGTGAAGGGCAAGGCAAACCTGTCGGTTATAGCCGTCTTGGCTGCCGCTTCGGCAGCAGTCTTTTACTTAGGCAACAGGGCTGCGTGTACATTCACAGCTGGGAGGCTCCAGATTGGTGGCCTGATTGGAAGGCTGATTTCGCTGCTGCCTGATTTGTGGAAAGACATAAAGAATAACCCCGCGTATATAGGCACAGGCAAAAATGAGCTGACAGCAGGGGCAGCGGCGGCATGTGCGCTGTGGCTCAAGCTGCATTATGACATATATATGAAGCCAATGATGCAAGAGGCTGAGCACGGCTCTGCCCGCTGGGGCAGCGCAGCCGACATAAAGCCGCTGTGCAACCCCGAATTTAGGGAGAACCTGATTTTCACCCGAACGGAGGGCATCTCAATAGGCGCCGCCATGCCAGCCGGCTCGGGCGGCATCTACCGCAACGCAAATGCATTATGCATTGGGGGCAGCGGATCCGGCAAGAAGCGCTCCTTCATCGTGCCAAATATACTGCAGATGAGCTCAAGCTACGTAATAACCGATCCGAATGGGGAGCTGTACCGGCAGTGCGCCCCGGCCCTTGAGCAAGCCGGCTACAGGGTTCGCCGGCTGAACCTTATAGACATGCAGGACTCAGACTTCTACAACCCGTTTGCATATATTCAGTCCGAAGCAGACATTATAAAGCTCGCCACAAACCTGATCGCTAACACCACGGACGAAGGAAATGGAGGCGACGAATTTTTTGTGAAGGCGGAAACAGCGCTGCTAACCGCCATCTTTGCCTATGTGCACTATGAGCATGTAGAAGAGGAGCGCACCCTTGCCACGGTAATGGATTATATTGAGTGCGCGCGCACGGAAAGCGGCGAAGGCGGCTCTCCCCAGCTCTCGCCCCTTGACATTCTCTTTGAGGGCCTAAAGAAAGAGTATGAAGAAGCAAAGAAAGAGGAGCCTTTTGCAGTGCGCCAATATGCGGTATACCGCCAGGCCGCAGGCGAAACACTAGAGCGCATAAACATTGCTGTCGGGGTGAGGCTCCAGGCATTCAACATAAATGCCGTGCGCAGCCTGGCCTCAAAAGACACTATTGGCCTTGGCAGCCTTGGAAACGAGCCAAGCGCACTGTTTGTGCTCATGCCTGACACAGACACAAGCTTCAACTTTATCGCTGCAATGTGCTTACAGCAAATGTTTGACATGCTTGTGCGCCAGGCGGACAAAAGCGAAGGCGGCCGGCTGAAAATGCGCGTTCAATGCATGCTTAACGAATTTGCAAACATCGGCCAAATCCCCATGTTTGACATCCTCATCTCAACCATCAGATCAAAGGGCATATCAGTGGCCATTGCCGTGCAAAACCTTGCGCAGCTAAAAAATGCCTATAAAGACACTTGGGCAACGATAGCGGAAAACTGCGACAGCCTGCTGTTCCTGGGCTCAAACGACCTTGAGACGCTAAAGTACATTTCAGAAGTTTGCGGCAAAACGACTATCGTCAGCCAGAGCATGGCTGAGCAAAAGGGGCCACAGGGATCCTACAGCGTGCAAAGCGAACCGCTCAGCCGCGATCTCATCACAGCCGAAGAGGCAGGAAGGCTGGGAGGCAATGAGTGCATTTTGAAAGTGCGGGGCCTGCCAGCCTTCCGCTCACACAAGTTTGATGTTTCAGAGCACCCAAGCTTTGGGCAGCTAAACGGCTAGCAAGCGCCTGCACCTATTTCAGCAGCAACAGCATAGTCTGCGCATAGCGCGAATTCATTTGGCGAGCTGGCTTTGCAGATCGAATCAATCGTGAGATGGAAATGATCGGCTCGCATGGCCAGCGCAGCTATGTGGAGCGAATGCCCCACATCATTGTGTGCGCAGCCTGGCGAAATGGAGTAGCGCGGCATTAAAACCAGTAAGGTTGATGCCTTGAGGGAAATCAAAGAAGCAAACGCCCAGATTAAGGAGCTGGAAGGCGATAATAAAAAAAGCTAGATTTAGCCACAAACTTAACCAGCAATTCCACTTAACGCATACGAGCGAAAAAAAGCGCGTTTTATGCGCTTATTGGCTGTCTAAAAAATAATCAAATGCAGTGATGGTTATTATCCAAGCTGTGCAGGGCTATAAGGCAGCATGATTCTAAGCGCTGAGGCTGCCTAGCCGATTATTAATCACAACTGTATATTTCGATTTCTTCTAAGGCATATCTACAGCATTAGATGCCATGCGTTTCTTTTCAAGATAGTATCTCAATAAACGGTAAGCTGTTATAAATGCATGGAAAACGATGATAAAGATATATAAGCTAATAATAATTGTGCCTATAAGCAAGCAAATGGCAATGAAGGCAATGAATACAAACGCTTGTACAAATGGATCGCCTCCTATAAGAAAAACCCATGACCGTATGCTCATCAGACCCAATATTAAAGCGACAGCAAAGATTATTTCAGTTCGTTTGACAACGTTCGGCTCTAACAAAAAGAAAAGCAAAATGATGAAAATTGGCAATGCAACATTCTTCAAGAAATAGTTCATAATCTGCCTAAGTGTCATTGTCATATGCATTCACTCCTTCGATGCAGTTTTACCAACTCGATACTGGCTGATGCGCTGCAGTTTCCGCAGCATACTCTATATAGGCAAGGCCCTAAAATACCGGAGCAATGCATTAAGCTTAACGCCGATTAAGCTGTTTTAGGGCTTTAGCCCCGAGCTTCGCCTGATTTTTCTTGTTTTGCTATTCACAGTGCAAATAGGGCATTTAGCCATGTTGTCCAGTTCCTGTTTGGCTGCCATAACTGCTGCTAAGGCATTGCTGGCGGCTTCATTATAGCATATTTTTATTGCAGCAATCTGATATTGCTACTTTCACTAATCAATAGTGCAATTATTTAATCTTTTGTTCTAATTAATTATACACTTAGTTATGCATTTCGTATTTTGCTCTTTTGTTTGCATAGCCAAACAGTCCGCCGCCAAGCCTGAGGAATAGAGTTCCTACAGGCAGCTATAGCTGCCTGGCAAGGAATATATGAAGAGACGGCAGGCCTGGTTGTGTGGACAGTCGAGCGAGTGCCTGAGATCAGCAGGCGCGCAGCCTGCACATGGAGAAGCACATCGTAAAGCTGGCAAGGGCCGATCAATGCAGAAATTGAGGCGGCAAATAAGCGATGGAGGATCTGGAAGGGCAGATTGATGGGCTAATAGAGATTGAAGAGCTTGGGTGGCACAGCGGTACAGCGCTTTTCTTGGGCAACTCTGCTGGTGGCAAGCAGGACAAAGGCGCCTACAGGCCAAACACTTACCTGGCTTCAGCATAACAGGCCCAGTTAGGCAATCAATTAATAGTATTGAGATCGTAAGCACAAAAAAACGCACCAAAGCGCGCTTTTAAAGGCTTAACACATACAGCTCGCTCTTTGCATGGACGAGCGCTTGGGCTACGGATAACATTGCAGGCCTAAGGAAAAGTAAAACTGGATACAATAAAAGCGGCAGTGCGCTCGAGCGGATTTGCCAAGTGAGCAGGCCTTACATTCCGGTCTTCGGCTTATCCGTCAGTTCCTTGGTTTGTTCATAAACTGACTGTTTGGCCTGTGCTGCGGGCATCTGAATCCTCCTTGCAAACGTACATTTGTGCGCACGTTGTGCTACGTTTGTTAATAAGATGGTGTATAGTAGATTCGAGGTGGTTTTCATGGCTAAGACAGCCAACCTGAACATCCGGATTGATCCGGAGACAAAACAAATGGCGGAAGAATTATTCAAGGCTTTCGGCATAACAATAACTGACGCGGTAAATATGTTCCTGCGCCAGTCTTTGCTGGTGGGTGGCCTGCCCTTTGAGGTGCGCCAGCCGCGCTACAACGCTGAGACAGAAGCGGCCATGCGCGAAGCGGATGATATTATCGCAGGCAGGACTAAAGCAAAACGATATAAAAGCGTCGCTGAAATGAATGCGGATATTGACGGCATGCCTGACGTGGAGTAAGGTGATGTTAGGCCTTTACCCGACTTCCCAATACAAAAAAGATCGGAGAAGGTCAATTAAGCGCCGGTTGCCCATGAACCTGCTGGACGATGTGATCGGGACACTTCAGGAAGAAAAACCTCTTGGCCCGCGATCACGCGCTGACCGGCAATTACGCTGGATTCCGGGAGTGCCACATTCGTGAACTCTGCGTCCTACGGCGTTCGCGATTGCTGGAAAGCTGCTAATCGCCGCCCGATCCTATGCCATATTCATATCTTTCATAGCCGTCGGAATCCTGTTATGCAGTGCCGTTTTTCAAGCAGATTCCACAGCTAAGCATTAACGCTGGCTAAGCAGATAAACATAAAGCCGATTCGCTGAGTTATGCGGCAGAATTGGCTTCTAATGCCTGGCTTTATCGCTTATACGCTCATCCATAAAATTATAATATGCCAAGCCTTTTGCCTGTCTTCCTTGCATGCAGCCTGACTATAGCTTTTTCATCATTGGCAGCTATGAGAATAGGCTCTTTGTACTTGGCAATATAGTTATTCTCCATAACTGTCAGGGCATTTATTTTCCATTTCCACAGATTGGCCTTGCTTACATACCAAAACTTTGGCGCTATAACCCTCTCCATTTCGGCATAATCCATAAGCAAGATATTTTCCGGCAGCAGAGACTGCGCTATTTCGTTAAGGCCGGGGAAGTCCTGCCCGCCTTTCCACTTACTTGCGTTATGAGGGCAGGCGTCCTGGCAGGCATCGCAGCCATAAATCCAGCTGCCGAACTGCTTGCGGCGCTTGAGGGATTGAAACCGCAAACCCCTCTCAACTGAAAGAGTGTTCATGAAGCTTATGCAGTCGAGCAGAGAGGTATTGTATGGCTCGCTTAGCGCTTTTGAGGGGCAGGCATCAATACAAAGCGTACAGTTTTCAGCACACTCTTGAAGCTGCGGCTCTTCCCTGACGGCTTCAAGCTCACAATCGATTGCAAATGCTTCTATGAGTGATGTTGAGCCATTTTTCGTATAAAGAAAGTTGTTTTTGCGGATTATGCCTATGCCGGCTTTCCTGGCAGCATACCTAAGCGCAGTAATGCCGAATTGGGGATCGCTGCCGCTTTTTACGCCAATGCTGCCAAGGTAATCTGTAAAAGCAATGCGGCGATTAAACGCGCCACTGTTTTTGTCCATGCGCCCGTCAGTCAGATAGTGCTTTGCAATAACCCCGTTAAGCTGCTGTGGAATGTTGTAGCAGCTGTTGTCGTTAAGAACGACGATTATTGACTTGGTCCATGGGTATTCATTTTGCGGATGCGCAAACCTCATGAACTCCCTGTAGACAATCCTGCCCAGGCGGACTTTAGGCATATGCTCTTTTAGCCTCTCCTCATAGCCGGCGACATCGCTAATCTTTATTATTCCACAGTCTGCATATCCAAGCGATATAGCTTTATCGACAATATCAGCAGCAATGCTATTCATAAGCGCCTCCCAGGATTTTGCATTCTATTGCAACCATAGCATTAGCTCCAAGAGCATGCAAGCATTTTCATTAAAGGCACAGGATTTATGCCTGATCATCCAAATGCATTGGCAGCAGGCCGGATGGCAAAAAAATTAGGGCGCTTGGCAGCTTGAGATGGCGGCAAAGCGCAAAAAATGCCTATGCGAAGCTGCACGGGCCCAATTCGTTGATGCGCTTTGGCTGTTTCTTGAGCTATCATCGCAGTTGATCACTTGAAAACTGCAAAAAACTTGCGTTGCTGTTTGATATAAAAACTGGGAATATTTAAAATTAATTTGCAGCATAAAAATTATATATCCGGCCAAAGCTGAGCATAAATGCCTAATAATGCATTTAATACCATCAATATGCAATTTATGGCCTTCTCTCTGCGCTCTTGCATGAAATCTGCTCAGACAGCGGTTTTCTGCCTTTCATATTCCCAAAAAAAGAGTTACAATTACATGACAAGCAACTTTTAAGCCAGCTAAGAAATATAAGTTGCCAATGTTTGCAAGCTATATCAATTTTAGGAGGATAACCATGCCATTATCAGAAAAAGATAATTTCATGAAGGTTATCAATGGCGAAACCCCTGAATGGGTTCCCCGCTATACCTTCGGACCAGACAAGTTCTCAACAAAGGAAATGGCAACGGCTTCACTGATGGTCAATGCAATTCCATCAACTTTTGTTCCCGGCGCAGCGACATGGACAGACATGTTCGGCGTTTCATATGTCGCTTCAGCACAAACAAGCGGAGCCGCCCTTCCAGTGCCTGATGCCCACATCATGGAAGACGTTCGCGACTGGCACAAGATCCTTACACTCCCTGACATCACCAATGTTGACTGGGATGCAGTATGCAAAGCTGCTATTGACATGATTCCCGGCGGAGTCGGCTCAGTAGCCACCCAATTCGGCGGCGTAGGCTTTGGAGGAGGATTCTTCCTGCCGCTGATGAACATGATGGGCTTCACGAATGGCCTTATTGCAATGCATGAGGAGCCAGAGGCAGTTCATGAACTGTATAACTATATGGCTGATTGGTATGTGTACGGCATCGAGCGCACGATAGACAAGCTTCCTGTAGACATTTTCACAGTCGGAGATGACACCGCTGCTGCTTTCCAGCCATTTATTTCGCCAAAACAGTACCATGATCTTGTTGTTCCTTATGTTTCCCGCTTGACAAAGTTTGCACAAGACCGCAACTTGCCGGTCATGATGCACTGCTGCGGAAGGTGCGAAGACTTTATCGAAGACTGGATTGATTTCGGCGTAACGGCATGGAACCCTGCACAGCTAACAAACGATCTTGATTCCATTAAGAAGAAATATGGCAACAGCCTCGTTCTGATGGGATGCTGGGATTCTTCCGGCGAAGCAGGCTATATGTATGCTTCTGAAGAAGTTGTTCGCCAAGCAGTGCGCGATTGCATCGACAGGTTTGCTCCTGGCGGAGGGTTCATGTTCCTCGGCAGCGTTTATGGCCCGGAAGATGATCCTGCTGTTGACCTTAAGCGCAAGTGGATGACAGAAGAGTACGAAGCATACCGCGAAACCCCTTATAAATAGGAATTTTGCCAATGTAAGAGCCGGCAAGCAATTGCCAGGCTCTTTTTTGTCCGTCAAAATTCCAGCATGTTTGCAGCATAGGACTTCACGTGCAGCCTCTCAGGGAGCAGTGAATCGTACTTGTCAGCATAAGGCGTTGCTTTGGGGCTTAAGAGGGCTTCAGGGCTGCCTATTATTGATATTGCCCTTGAAAGGCTGTCCATGAAGGCATCCGGGTACAGGGGAGTATTTATAACGTATGCAAAGCCGTTTTCCTCTTCTATAGATCCGATGCTGCAGATTTCCCTGACAATAGAATTCTTTAGGGCAAGTGACCATGCCCTTGCCTGCTTTGTGCCCGGCCATGGAGCAAACACCAGCGTCTCGCTGTCAATCTCAGAGCAAACCGATGAGCAAATGCCAATCGCTTTGGCATATGCTCTTGCTGATGAGAGCCTTTCTTTGGCGCTTTCGCTTAAGTAAGCATACATTTCCGATTCAGTTAAGGCCTGTTTCATCCTTTGTGCTACCCTGCTGTGCAGCTCCCCTGATGTGCCGGACCACAGCTTGGCAGCAGAGCCTTTGGCAATGCTTGCATATACCTTCTTTTGGGCAATGTCTATCTCTTCTGCTATCCAGTGGCGGCCTGCGAGCATGAATGATCCGCCTTGCACAGGCAGCCTGTTTACTCTGCCTATGCTCTTGCCTTCAAAAAAAGCTTCGTATTCCTCTTCTTCAGGGAAGACTGCATAAAAGCTGTAATGGCTTGTGATTGCCTCTGACTTATGCCCCAGGCAAAGCCCGCCTCCATCCAAGCGGCTTATATAGCCTGTGTCCAGCAAATGCCTGAGCAGCTCCCTGTAGTCTTCCTTTGAGACGCCGGCAAATGGGGGCAGCGTGAGCACCTCCCGGGCAAGGCTTGAAGGGCTGAGCTCCCCCAGGCTGTAGAGCATGCTGACTGTCTGCTGAAACAGCAGGCTATAGGGGCAGGGCTTGGGCACAGCAGGCTCAATCCACCTCTCTTCGGCGTATAGCTGGATTATTGCGGCCATCTGCACCAGCTGCCAGGGGATTTGGCCTAAAATGCTCTCTTGCGGCGGCACTTCCTCCAAGTAGGTAAAGTACAGCCTTGGTGGGGGGCCACCTTCCCTGCGCCCGCTCCTGCCAATGCGCTGAATAAAGCTGGACTCAGAAAAAGGGGCGCCTATCTGTGCGATTTTTTCAAGCCTGCCGATATCAATGCCAAGCTCAAGGGTAAGCGTAGCAGCTGTTGCAGTTGCTTTCTCATCGTGCTTCATCGCCTCTTCTGCCTCCTCGCGGAGCGCTTTTGAGATAGAGCCGTGGTGCACGTAAAAAATGTCCGGATCGCCTTTTCTCGCGGCAAGGGACCTTAGCTTGGCAGTTGCCTCCTCGGCTTCGCCTCTGCTGTTGGTGAAGATGATGCTTTTCGAATTTGCAGCTTGCCTGTAGAGGGCCTCGTAGTATCGCTCTTCTGCACTCTCTTCGCTGCCCGGAGTTTTTTTGTGCCAGTCGGCAAGAATGGCAACCTGCCTTCTTGCATCATCCAAAACTATATCGACGCCGGCATCAGAGCCCATGCCTAGCCACTTTGCTGCGCTTTCGGGATCCCCAAGCGTAGCAGACAGGCCCACCCTCCTGGGTTTTGCGCCTGCCCATCTTTCGATTTTTGCAATCTGGCACATAAGCTGGCTGCCCCTGTCAGTGCCCATAAAAGAGTGCACCTCGTCTATGATGGCAAATCTCAGTCCGCAAAACAGCCTTGGAATTTCTTCCGGGCTTCGCAGCAGCAATGCCTCCAGGGACTCAGGGGTTATCTGAAGGATTCCTGACGGGCTCTTGAGCAGCTTGGCTTTTTGGGCTGCGCTTGCATCTGCATGCCATTTCCATACGCTCACGCTTGTGTCAGCCAGCAAGGCGCTCAGGCGCTCAAACTGATCGTTTATCAGGGCTTTGAGCGCTCCTACATAAAGCACTGATATAGAATTGGGTGTTTCTTTTTCAAGCAGTGTCAAAATGGGAAAGAAAGCAGCTTCGGTTTTGCCCGAAGCTGTAGCTGATGAAATTAGCAGGTGCCTCTCGCTGCCAAGGATTGAAGCAATAGCCTCCTCTTGTATGCTGTGAAGCGCAGGCCACTTTTGGGCATATACAAATTCCTGGATATGCCGGCTCAGGCGGCTAAAAGCGCTCAAAGCTCAAAGGGCGTAAACTCGTCCTCCTCCTCATTGCCTGCCGGCTGCGACGGCTTAAAGCCAGTAGCTTCAAGCAGGGTTTTCATATTCATGGCTGATGCATTTGAGAGGGCTCCCAAAGCGCCAATGAAGTCTTTGGCGAGCTCTCTTGGAGTGATAAAATCGGTTGCGCCGGCGCTTGAAAGGCATGCCTGAATAAACAGCGAAATGTCATCGCCTGACACTTGCGTTTCATATTCGTAGTGGGATGCGTGTATGTCCCTAATTTTCTCGAGCAATAGAAATATCTCGCTGTCAGACAGCCTGGGCAGCTTTATTGTCGGCCCGATTAGCGCATTTTCTGAAGCGTACTCAGAAAACCTGTTCTCTGACAGGCGGCTTTTTAAGGCTTCATAGCTAAATAGGCCTTTTCGCTCGTCTTCGACGAACTGCAGTGTGCCGGCCATATAAAACCCTATATGCTTGGCTTTTCCCTGCATAGCGTCATTGAAAATAGTGAGCAGCTTCTCGTAGTTCTTCTCGCGGGATATGCGGTTGGGGATTTTATACAGGTTGACCCCTTCATCGAGAAAGCATACAAGGCCGCTGTAGCCGGCTGTCTTAAGAAAAGCAGCCATAAGCTTGAGCGTTTCATACCAGTTCTCATCGTTGACAGCTTCGCCAACAGGCAGCTGCGAGCGTGCTTCCCGTTTAGTGGAGAAGTCGCCTTTAAGCCATTTTAGCGCGCTGGCTATGCCGTCTTCGTCGCCTGCTTCATACGCCTTGTAGTAAGCGGCGACGCTTGCAGCAAAGTCAAAGCCGTGGGCAAATTCCTGGATAGACGCAAGCGATGAGATTATCCTCTCTTCTACAGCTGCCGCAAGGCCATGGCCACCAAGCCCGCCATACAGCGGGGCAAGCTCTGATCGTATTCCGTTTACCCATTTTTGGATTATAGCCTCAATAGCCCCGCCATCCGGGCGCAGCTTTGTTGACATGCGCGATATAAGCTCTCTATATGTTGCAAGGCCTTCGCTTTTGGTTCCGCAAAGCCTCCTGTGCGGGCTTAGATCGCAATCGCAGACAACGAACCCTTTATCCATGGCATAATTTCGCACCATCTGCAATAAAAAGCTTTTGCCGGCGCCATACCTGCCAATGATAAAGCGAAACATTGCCCCGCCGTCTTCAATAGTATTCAGATCTCCCATTATGGCTGAGATCTCCTGTGCCCTGCCAACAGCAATGTATCCAAGGCCTATCCTTGGCACTACGCCTGAAGCCAGTGAGTTTAATATCGCAGCAGATACCCTGCGCGGAATCATTTCCATTACTGCTGTGGCTCCTTGTGCTCGGCTTCATCCAGCAAGGCCATAATCTCTGCGCTGTACTCGCTGGCTACTGTATCGCCGTCAATGAGAATATCCCCTGTATTATCAACAAACGCTTCATTTATAGCATCTATGTGCATGCCTGAGGCGCTGGCAATATCGCCTTTCCCCTGAATAATGCTCAGCAGAAGCACCAGCTGCTCGTCTGAGAGGGATTTAAGGGCGCTTTTCATGCCGCCAAGCGCTTGCTTTGCAGGCGCTTGCTGCGCCGGCATGCGCTGTGCAGGCTTTTCTTCATCTGTTAAGAGCATTGCTTTGAGCTTTTCGGATTCAGCCCTTAAGCGCGAAACATCCTCCGCGTCTACCTTAAACGGGGCGGGCGGGTTTTCAAAGTAGCGGGTAATTTCGCCTCTATAGCTGGCGCTAAAGCTTTCCTGCAGCATTCGGTTATAGCCGGCATTCGCCCTGATGCTGTTCTCTGCATGCCTTATGCCGTCGCCGATAAAGGATTTGAGCTTTCGATCTGTAGCTATCGGATAATACTCTATCGAATATTTGGCGCTTTCAGCAAATACTGCCCCTGTATAGCAGGTGCGCGTAAATGTCTCCTTCACGCCAGGCATGAATTTTTCTATTATTCCAACGCCTTCCTTTTGCCTTATATAGCGGTCCAGGGCGTTTAAAGAGGCAACTATTTCGCTTATTCCTTCGCTTTCCGGGTAATTTGCCAGGAAGCGGCTGGCCATAGGGTTGTAGGAGCTAAGGCGCAGCAAATCCAGCTGCGAAAGCGGCTCGCTGCTGTCTACGTAGAGAGCTTTGTATTTAAGGTAAAGCATCGCCGGAAGCCCGTCGGCTTCTGATGCCAGCTCAAGAGCTGCTGTGTTTGTGTCAAGCTCGTTTATTATCAGAAAGTCGAGTATCCACCCGGGCAATTGCTTAGCCAGGGCAGAGTAGCGGGCTTTGTAGGCCGTGTATGCGCCGGCTAAAAGGCTTAGGCCCTGTATAGGGCTCGTGTAGCCGGCTTTGTTGATAATTTCATATATGAATAAATATATATACGCCAGATCAGTGTCGATGAACTGGCCATTCCTTGCTTTGCCACGCCAGTAAAAGTGCCATTTGAGCTGTTTTTCGCTCATCCTGCTGTATGTTGGCATAAAATCGCTAAAGCTTGCCATATCCGCTGAAGCTTGCGTTCTTGCCTCATACGCCTTTGCTTCCTCGGCAAAGCGGGCATATGACAGATCCAGCGCGCCAGAGGAGAAAAACTTAACAGGCCCTCTCTCCCATTGCGCTTGGGCGGGCTGGGTTATGGCGCCGGCCGGCGACGGCGGGATTTCGCTGCTGCCAACAAGGCTATAGCCATCATCGCCCGGCGGCAGCGAAAGTGGCTCTGTTGCATTCCTGATGTAGTAGGCTATGCTCTCCGGCCCTCCGGTTGTATCTATATTAAGGGCCTGGATTATGCCCTCTTTGTTTTCTGCTTGTGCCCAGGGCTTTTCAATCCATGCGAGCCTTAGGCGGGACGGCTGGCTTTTTATGAGCCCAAGCGCGCTGGCTGCCTCTGGCGATTCCGGAATCGCAAGCAGTATAATGTCATAATTGGCGCTGTCTTCAGCCACATAGCCTTCATACGGCAATGCCTGGCTTACACAGCTTACAGTATGCGCTTCAAGCGAATTTATAAAGCTGGCCGGACCGAGCAACAGGGCTTTTGCGCCTGCATAGCGCAGGCTGTGTATATAGCTGATGAGCCCGTTTGAGGCGCTGACGGCGCAAGAGGCGCCGTTTATTCCGTATGAGCGCAGGAATTCAAGGTGCTTTGCTGCCAGGCCGTCGCTTGCCTCAACTTGCCACTCTTTAAGCGGGGCGCTTAAGCCCTGCCAAGGCGACTGCAAGCGAGGCGACCCTCTGCACAGCAGCTCCCAGCTGCTTATTTCCACTCTTGCAGGCAGTTTGTCGGATGCCCCTACTGCTATGGCATCTTCCAGCTTTGCCCACCTGCCCCCAAGATCCACAAATCCGCCATCTGCGTTGGTTATTGCCTCCGGCAGCATAGCTTTCTTTTTCTGGCTCGTTAGGGCTGGCTTTGCATACACAACGCCTACACCGGAAACAAAGGCTCTTTCCACGCTCAGGACCAGCTTTAGGCTTTTGGGGTCTGCAATGCACTCAGCAAAGTATTTTTTGGTTGCATTGTCGCCATACCTTTTTATCTGCTTAGCGAATTTTAAAGCATAAGCCGGTATCTGGGATCCTGTAAGCATGAGCTTTTGCTCGCTGCCCAAAAGCGCCTTTCTAGTCTGTTCCGGCATTATCCTGCGGATAAACATCCCGTCAAAGGCCAGATGGCCAAGGCCGCTTATCGGGCTAAGCCGGGAAGCTTTGACTACGGATGCCACACTCAGCTCAACCATGTCGACCATAGCCTTGCGAGTTTCAATAGCTACAGCAGGCTTGCCGGAAAGCGCAGCATTGCACCGGTAATTAGGGTGCCCGTCAGCGCTGCAGGCAGCAATAATATCTTTGCCTGCAAGCCTATCCTTTTCAATAAGCTTATTTGCGCCTTTCCCGCTGGCAAGCCAGGCATGCCCGTCAAAAGAGAAAAACCTGCCTATTATCAATTCCCAGCCGGGTATGAGCTCTCTAGCGAACATCTCGCTTGAGGCTTCATATGAGTACAAAGCAAAAATCCCTTTTGCCAGCCCTAAATATTCCAGGCTGTTGCCATCAACGATAAAAGTGCAGCTAACGGCTTCAGCATGCTCTTCCAAAGCTGCTGCAAGCGATTCAGCGCTTTTGTCTGCAATGAGGCTATAAAAAGGGTGCGTTGAAGAAAGGCTTGAGCTTTCCAGCAGCTCGCCTTGTTTCGAATATAAATTTGCAGTGAGAAATACACCGCCCTCGAGCTCTACTCTGAGCTCAATATCAGCATCGTTGGTGGGGCGAGAATTATCCATCATTATATTTTACCATAAGCTGTACATAGGAATCCTAAAAATAAGCCCCAATTATGTTGCCCGGCAAACAAAAAGGAATGCAAATTTCTGCTTTTATGGCAATTATTTGTCTCATTTTAGAGATAAAGCAATATTATGGTATTGAAGCTCAAGAGCAGTGGGCATTAAATGCTGCAAAATAATATGCAATTGCCTTATTTCAGGAGATTAATCTAATGAATAAAGCATATGGAAACAGAAGGCGCATACTTGATAGCAAGCTAAAATACCTGTTTTTAGTTCCTATCGTGATAATGATAACATCATGCCTGTACTTTAATGCTGTTATCGGAGAAGTATACAATACAATCCTAACTGAAAAGGGCATAGAAAAGAGCCACCATTTAAACGTCGTTGGAAGCATTATTGATCTATTTCTTGAAATGGACCAGGACTGGGTGGATAGAGACTACAGCAGAGTGATTGCTGCTTGCATTCAAAATGTAAGCAAAGCTGACACCAGCTTTGCAGCAGCATATGATCACGATCTCAATGTCATTTCATCGAAATGGACGCAATCAGACGATATGAAGCAGTTTGATCCAACGAGGTACCCGGAATTTGTTGCAGCCATTGAAAATAGTGAGGAAGGGCACATGGAGCTATCCCACCATCCTCTGGATAGTGGCAAAGCAACAAAATCGTTGGTATTTTACAAATGGCTTCCAGGAGATTCACAGATCAAGGACAGGGTGCTGATTGTAACTGCGATCACTACCGGAAACATCACAACAGAGATGAATGCATGGATAACTTATGGAGTGATTGCCCTTATCGTGCTGACTACAGCGATTAATATGGTTATGGTTGCTATAATTTTTCGCAATGAAACCTCAAAATTAAGCGAGCTGACATTATTAAGCGGAGGTATATGAGTGAATCCAGAAAACATTGGGCATACTTTCCAAGTCTTGCTATTTGCGCTGTTAGCGATCCTTGGGGCTTCTGCTAGGCAGATGCAGCAGACAGGCTTTAGCTCTTTAATGAGCTTTTTTAGCGGCTGTTTTATCTCGTCCTTCACAGGGATATTAATCTATTTCATCGCAGGCTATTTAGGAATGGATATTAATCTTGCATGCGCGCTTAGCGGCATATGTGGATGGATAGGGCCTCAAGCGCTTGACGCATTCAGCACCTCCCTTCTAAAAATTGCTAACCTGGGGAGCCTTCCTGAGAGCGTGCCAAACCAGCGCCCAAAACAAGAAGACTAAAGAAGGGCTGATTGTTATTTCAGCAGCTGAAATTCAAGGCATCCCTTAAAGGGACGCCTACATAGAATTTAAACGAAATAATAAATATAGGGCCTATATGCAAAAAACTGCAAACAGGCCAAACATAGAAGTGCCCTTAGGGCTAACCATATCTGAAAGCGGCTTTTCACAGCAGCGTGCTTTTATAACTGAAGAGTTCAAAGTTCTACAAAAATCTGCTATCTAAGCTAAATAATGATAGCTTTTGGCTGCAATATGGGCTAACCTTAAATTGAAATAAATAACAAAGGAAGCAAAT
>Ga0082212_10003857_pt1 | contig 21073 bp, 14 predicted proteins | sample TergutNt197P3_FD_71548 | JGI IMG/M metagenome (GOLD analysis project Ga0082212, IMG submission 71548) | Neocapritermes taracua P3 segment gut microbial communities from Petit-Saut dam, French Guiana - Nt197 P3 | ecosystem: Host-associated > Arthropoda: Insects > Digestive system > Gut ... | reverse complement strand
ATCGACAGGAATATTTCACCGGCTGATCAGATAGAACAGAAAGACAGCATTGCACAAGTGATGCGAATTATTGATCACTTGCCCGATTTGCAACAAGCTGTTCTACGGATGAAACACATCGACGGAATGGAGATAGATGAAATTGCCGCTTTGACCGGAAGCGCTCCGGAAGCCATTCGAATGAATTTGTCACGCGCCAGAAAAAAAGTAAAGGAAATATTTTTTAAGAACGACAAACAATGAAACAAGATTACCCCAAAATAGAAGAACGGATTGAACGCTTTTTTGCCGGAGAAAGTTCAAACGAAGAAGAACAGGAATTGTATGCTTTCTTTTCAAGTGAAAATGTGCCGGAACATCTGCTACAATATCGTCCGGTTTTCGTTTATTTTGAAAGCGGAATAAAAGACGAGGAAATCGACCGGCAACCGGACTTGAAAAACATTCAATCGCTCCGAAAGAAAAGAATCAGTTTTTGGGCAAGTATTGCCGCATCCCTGTTGTTCCTCGTTTCATTCGGTATATATCATTTCTATAAGGAAAAAGATTTTAATCCCTACGAGGGCAGTTACATTATTCGCAATGGTGTGAGAATTACCGACCCAAAGATTGTGAATCCTGAAATTGAAAAAACAATAGATGAGATGCTACAACAAAAAGAAGAATTTATTCAACTATCTCAAGTGCTATATAGAACAAATAAAGACCCTCATATAAAGATTGCAAAGGAAATCAAACAACAACAAATGAAATGGGTAGAACAATTAAAAGATGAAACCATCCGGAACAAAGTATTAAAAATAATAGATAGCGAATTATAAATAAAAAACAATTATGAAAAGAATTACATGGATTATAACGCTGTTTCTCTTCTCAAGTAGTTTTTCGACGAAACTTGCTGCACAAGAAAATCTGAATGCATTGGTAAAAAAATGTGAAAATGAAACTATGAAAGGTGTGTATATGGAAATTATACATACAAAGAATACGCTTACGAAAAAATTTGAACCAACAATTACCAAGATTAATATTGAATTTAACCCAACACTAATAAATGAATTTGTAAAAGCATTACAAAAGGATGAAGAAAAGGCCATTCAAAAAATCGAAAAAAAAACCGGAAAACAATTAATCTCTCTTTTTTATTCATTTGATAACGCTGATTATACGTTTTATTATGGGGAAAACAAAGAATGTACCGGTATTAAAATACTAATAACGGCATCCAAATAGTAAAGCGACTCAAAATAAACACCTAAATATACTTATCGGCTCAACTCATTCAGTAACTTTTTTCCGCCATGCAGCAATTCACTGCATGGTATAGAGGGAATAGACGGAATGTTGAATTTTTCCAATTCTGTGTTCAACTTTTCTAACTTGGCAAGCGAATCGGCATCGGAAGAAAGCGAAAACTGTTCACGCAATATCCGTATTTTTTCCGCATCCTGTATGCCTTCTCGCAGGCGTTCAAAACGAATGGAGCTGCGAGCGCCGGGGTAAGTAATATATGTATCGCCGGCAGGCCATGTCCGGAAACGCGAGTCTATCACAGGATTTTCAACCCAGGAATTGTATGCCCAACGCAGGAAACCGTCTAAACCGGCAGCAGCGGCATACCAGGCTGCATACGCAGCTTCTGCAGGATCGGAAAACGTGAATACATTGGGAAATTTATGACCGCAACACACATAGTAGGTACTGATTAGGCCGTTTTGTTTGCGAAAAGCAAGGTCGGACGCTTCAAATGTATCTCCAAATGATATACATATATCTTTCAACATGGGGTATTGCTTGTAACTCTTATGGTTATCTGCCAATGAAACCCCAAATTCCGGAGCAACTTTCTGCAACAAATCAAGCGTAGCTTTCATATCTTGGGGTGAACGTTCGTCCATGGCGATATTGGTTATTTTCAACCAACCTTTTTCTTCAAGATGCTTGCGGAAATCTACAAGGAAAGGCGTCCAAAGTTCAACAAATTCTTTTGTACCGGGCTTGGCGCTGATGTCAATATGTTTTTCGGAAGCAGCATCATAATATCTCAACTCATTGTTCCAAGGAATCATCGAATAACAATTAATCATCTTTGTTATACCTAATTGCATCATCATTCTCACCCAGCGGTCGAACACCGCATAGTCATACGTCCAACTTCCGTTGCCGTTTTTTGTCCAGGTAATCATATCTTCGTATGCATCATAGCATTGATTGTTCCATGGCTCTTTGTTGATGGTGGCGGTGATTACCTTTTGTCCGGCATCGGCAAGCAACTTCATCTGTTCTTCGAGCAATTTCCAATGCTCTTCCGACCAGTGTTTCACATTATTGACACGTGCCACAGCCGATGGATGCTGCCACAAATCCAAATGAAAAGCCCAATCTTTCACAGCGGGAAGCGTTTGCGGCAACACTTCAAGGCTTATATTCAGCTTTTGGGTTTTCCGGTTGCGGGCATAGATACTGAGTGTTCCGTTGTAAATTCCCGGCTTGGCATCTGAAGGAATGTCGAAAGTCAGCCATACCGGACGCACCGTTTGGACTTCCAAGTCAATACAGGCCAATGGGTCGAGCATATCGGGAGAGAGCGACACAGGGAAGTTTTCAGGCTTGCGATAACCGCAGCCCGGTTCAAAAATATCGGTAAGCACATAGCGGACAAATCGTGCCTGTGCGATACCGGCATCAAGAGAGTTGTCTCCCGAAACAAAAGGCGTAAATTCACACTCCACCTGTTCGATATTCACTGAAGACCACAAGAGCGCTTGGGCAGAAATTCGTTCGCCACGCCATCCGCTACCTGTCCATGCAGTCGCTTTTTCAATCACCGGAACGGACGATTTAGCATAACGAGTATCTGTATTACCGAACGATACATTTAATTGTTTGGAAACTTTGCTCCAATCGGTTGAGGTGTTGGTAGTTGGGTCTGCTGCTTCAACATACGTGTCGCAGGTTTTGACAGGACGGGATTCGGCACATGAAGTAATCATAATTGCCATTAACAGAAAATAATACCATTTCATAATTCAAGTATTAAAATTTAATTATTTATATAATGTTTATTTACAATCTCTTATAATATATTTGTATAAGGAAAAAGTATACTGTTCAAAACAAATATCCTTGCTGCTCTGCCCTGTTTCGTCCCAAATGCTGATAAGCCAAAGCGGTTGCTTCGCGTCCGCGGGGTGTCCGTTTGATAAAACCTTCTTTGATGAGGAAAGGTTCATATACTTCCTCAATCGTTCCGGAATCTTCGCCCAATGCCGTAGCAATGGTGGTCAATCCGACCGGTCCTCCTCCGAATTTGTCGATAATAGTCAGAAGTATTTTGTTATCTATTTCGTCTAAACCGTATTTGTCGATATTGAGCGCTTCCAAAGCAAAACAGGCAATATCTCTATCGACAGACCCGCTGCCTTTGACTTGGGCAAAATCGCGCACCCTCCGCAGAAGGGCATTACAGATGCGCGGCGTACCCCGGCTCCTTCCTGCAATTTCCTTAGCGGCGTCATCACTGCAAGGTACATTCAGAATACCTGCCGAACGCTTCACGATGAAAGTCAATGTTTCTGCGTCGTAATATTCCAAGTGCAGGTTGATTCCGAAGCGGGCGCGGAGAGGCGAAGTCAATAAACCGCTTCGCGTGGTTGCTCCCACCAAAGTGAAAGGCTCCAGATCAATCTGAATCGATCGGGCGCTGGGACCTTTATCAATCATAATATCAATCCGGTAGTCTTCCATCGCAGAATATAGGTATTCCTCCACAACCGGACTTAAGCGATGAATTTCATCAATAAACAGGACATCGTTCCGTTCCAAAGAGGTCAATACGCCTGCCAAATCGCCGGGTTTATCCAATACCGGACCGGAAGTCAGTTTGAATCCGACATTCAATTCGTTAGCAATGATATTCGAAAGGGTTGTCTTTCCCAGTCCCGGAGGTCCATGCAGAAGAACATGGTCAAGTGCTTCGCCGCGTTGCCGAGCAGCCGTTACGAATATTTTCAGGTTTTCAACGATTTTTTCCTGTCCGTTGAAACTCTTGAAAGATAAAGGACGAAGCGCATTCTCAAACTCTTTTTCCTTCTCATTGATGTTTGTTGATCGTATGTTGTAATTATCCATATTATATCTTTTTATATTTTCCTTTAGGTAATTTTAGCGTTGTTTTTTCAATGGATTTTTCATCGTTTGCCACACGGCGCTCTAATTTCTTAATATCTTCGGCAGGAGGAAGTTCTTCGGGTTTTATTCCCCGTTTTCTCAACATCTCACGAACGGTTTTGTTATTCTGAATGTGTTCGTTTGTAATGGGCTGTTCTCCAAATAAATTCTTTTCGTCCACATTGTAATTGGTTATTTCTGTTGCCAAATTTTTAGCAGCAATCGTTAACGTAGGTAAGAAATCGGCTAATGAACGATTTGATTTAACTCCTAAGCGTTTTTTCATGTCTTCTGTAGTATGTCCGCCAAATAGCGCTGTATCTCCTTTTGACCGAATACGTCCGAATCCTTTATCATCAACACCTCGCTCGTAAATATTTTGTGAAAGTAGTTTTTCTGCTACTTTTAACTTTTCCCTTGTTTCAAGCCGTGATAACAAGTTGATACGCTCTTCAATCAATTCGGTTTTACGTGTCTGAATAGCAAAATAACTCTGAGCAAAAGCGATTTCTTCTTTCTTTGGGTCTCCATTTTGTGCAATCAGGTAACAAGCATAGCGAGTGAGCATTATGTCAATAACTTCACGTTTGGCTCCACTGCCTAAACCGACCATTTTCGTGACCTCACGAAAATGGTCATCTATACTGATACTCTGCGTTTTACAAGAATCTATCGCTCGATGAATCGTTATTATGAAATTTTCCCATCGGGAATATCCCAATAAAACTTGAAGTTCGCGGGCAAACCATACTTCAACTTGCTCGCTGTTGTCTTCGTTATTGATAAAATGGGCTATTTTATCAAAATCAGACTGATACTGAATAATACGTTGCTTCTCCATAGATGATTTTGTTTAATTTTTTGGTAATATTTGGTAATTATTTATTATATTATATCTTTTCTCCGTATGACAAATCGCCGGCATCGCCCAAGCCGGGAACAATATAGGCTTTGTCGTTCAAATCCGGATCGATAGCCCCTGCCCAAATGGTCGTAATTTCTTCGGGAAACAGTTGGCTTGCTGCTTCAATTCCCTGCTTGCTTGCAATCACACAAGCAACGTGAATTTTGCAAGGATTTCCTCTTTTCAACAGAATTTGGTAAGCCAAATCCAACGAACTCCCTGTCGCCAGCATCGGATCGATGATAATCAAAGTTTTTCCTTCTATCGACGGAGAAGACAAATAACCCACTTCTATCGAAAAATCACTGTGATCTTCATTGTATTTTCTTGAAGCAGAGATAAACGCATTATCCGCCTTATCGAAATACGAAAGAAATCCCTGATGATAGGGTAATCCCGCTCTTAAAATCGTTGCCAGCACAATCGATTCGCAAGGAATCAAAACAGGCTGCAATCCCAAAGGGGTTTGTATATCAACCGTTTGATACTTCAATGTCTTACTTATTTCATAAGCCGTGATCTCCCCTATCCGCTCAATATTCCTGCGGAAACGCAGACGATCGTTGTGCACACTAACGTCCCGCACTTCCGCCATAAATTGATTAAGAATACTGTTTTTTGATCCTAAATTGTGTATAATCATATCTTTAGTTAACAGTTATGAAATCAAATTTTTATAAAATTTATTCGGATACAAAGGTATTATTTTCCATTGAAACCGCATAACGAAACATCCCAATAAATACATTTATCCATGGATTATTTTTTCTATCCCCCGCTAAATTGGAATTGTGCCAAAGGCTTACAAAGTCTCCGCCTGACTGTTTACATTCATCTATCAGGCATTTGATTTTTTCAAAGGCTTCTATTGGTGTTAATCCCAAGTGGGTTATCAAACAAGTGTCCATCACAATGGTCGGGTGCAGCAACAATTCGCCGGTTGTGTCTTTTTCAATATCGTAGAAATAATACGGGACTGCCGTTCCGGAACGAAATCCGGGAGCGCGTGCAAATGCAGTGGTGAAATCTTCACGGAAACCGGCGGCCTCCAAAATCCGAAATGTTTCGGGAACACGCATCCGCAGGAAATGCTGCCGCGACACAATAATTCCACTTCTTCCCAGTACCTTTTCCAAGCGTTTTTTTTCAGATACCAATAATTCGGGATTACAATAAGTATCATACGAGGGATGTAATCCAACTACACCGGAATTCGATTTCTTCAAGTATTGGTAATAATTTGTCAAAGGATAAAGAGTCTTTCTGCCATATTTGCCTTGATCGCTCATCAATGCAAAGAGGTAATAGGATTTATGTACCTCTTTATGTATCCGACCGATCCAACGAATGGCCTCCATATAGGGATCCGGTTTCATTCGCGAGTGTACGGCAAGGCGAGAAGCCACATCATCGAAACGTTGATTCAATATATCCCGCGCCATCCCTCCGGTCGATCTTATCAAGCCTTTTTTTAAGTACATGTAAGGGTAATCAATATCAAAGGTGCTTACAAACTTGAATTTCCGTTTCTTAAATTGTGTGTCGGAATATCTTTTAAGTAATTCTTTTTTTAACAAACACGCCCAACGATCAATCAGGGGCATTTCGAGAAACCCGTTGCGATATACCAACGACTCCTCGTGATTGAACCGACCGTGTTCATCCAATTGTTTAGGAAAATATTCCTCGTATAAAGTCAGAAGATAGAAAGAAGCCGCAAACAAATCGAAAGGAATATCGCCTTTTTTCTGTCGGAAAAAGCAATGATAGCCTTCCCATTGCGAAACTTCGGGAGTTGACAGTTCCCTCGCTCTTTTTTCAAACAGTAAGCCGTGTGGAATAATCCATAAACCGTGATTGAAATTTTCTTCCGAATAATTGATGCAAGCGCCGGTTTGTTGCAAAAACGTTTCTTTATTCCGTATAATCGAAAAATCGATGCCCAATACCGCATTGAAAATGTGGCGTGCGATATAATCCAATCGTTGTGTATTTTCCGAAGCGGAATAAATAAAGATCATAGATACTTGTTTATGTTCATGCAACAAAGATAAATAAATAATTGGTAATTGACAATTGATAATTGTTTTATTACTTTATTATCGCAGGTTTTTATCAATTGTGATAAAGGGATAAACTTGATTTTCTTTCTGTTAATTCTGTTATCAATTTATATTAATATGGGGTAAAATGGTGTTTTTACACAGCGTTTCACTCAAAAAAACATAATAAATTTAAAGCAATATATTGTTTTTTCAAAAAATAGACGTAACTTTGCAGCCCGTTTTGTGTTTTGAAATGATAAAATAACAATATAAAACAAAAGAATTAATATTTAAAATGCCTACAATTCAGCAATTAGTAAGAAAAGGAAGGAAGACTTTGGTTGAAAAAGGAAAATCTCCCGCTTTGGACGCTTGTCCGCAACGGCGAGGCGTTTGTGTGAGGGTTTATACCACTACGCCCAAAAAACCGAATTCTGCCATGCGTAAAGTAGCGCGTGTCCGTCTGACAAGCACCAAAGAAGTGAATGCCTACATTCCGGGTGAAGGGCACAACTTGCAGGAACACTCCATCGTGTTGGTAAGAGGCGGTCGTGTGAAAGACCTTCCGGGTGTACGTTATCACATTGTACGCGGAACGTTGGATACCGCTGGTGTTACCGGTCGCACGCAAAGACGCTCCAAATACGGCGCGAAACGTCCGAAAGCAGGTAAAGCCCCGGCTACTACCGCAAAGAAAAAATAATTAGGAATTACGAATTAGGATTTAGGAATTGTAAAAAACTAATTCTTAACTCTTAACTCCTAATTCTTAATTAAAATAAGGGTTGAGTAAATAAATTCGGAGGAATTTGTTGAAGATGCCAAATTAAAAAAGTAAACAACCATTAAAAAAATTAGAACAAAATGAGAAAGACAAAACCAAAGAAAAGACAGATCCTTCCCGATCCTGTGTTTGGTGACCAAAGGGTAACGAGATTCGTTAACCACTTGATGTATGACGGCAAAAAAAGTATTGCTTTCGGCATCTTTTACACTGCCTTGGACAAAGTAAAGACTAAATTGCCCAACGAACAAAAAACTCCGCTTGAAATATGGAAACAGGCATTGGATAACATCACTCCGCTTGTTGAAGTCAAATCCCGCCGAATCGGAGGCGCAACGTTTCAGGTTCCTACCGAAATCCGTCCCGATCGTAAAGAATCCGTATCAATGAAAAATATGATTAACTACTCTCGCAAAAGAGGCGGTAAATCAATGGCTGACAAACTGTCGGCAGAAATCGTTGATGCATTCAACAATCAAGGCGGCGCTTTCAAAAGAAAAGAAGATATGCACCGTATGGCGGAAGCAAACCGCGCATTCGCTCATTTCAGGTTTTAAAATAAATTCAAACAAAGAGAATTTGTTTGTTATTGCGCGGAAAATAGTTCCAAAGCAATCTTGTATATAATAATTTTCTAAGTATAAATAAATGGCAAAAAGTTCAGATCAACAGCTGAAATTTACTCGAAACCTTGGCATCATGGCTCATATCGATGCCGGCAAAACAACCACGTCGGAACGTATCCTGTTCTATACAGGGCTTACCCACAGAATCGGAGAAGTTCACGACGGAGCCGCAACTATGGACTGGATGGAGCAGGAGCAGGAACGGGGTATCACGATTACTTCCGCTGCTACGACAGCTAACTGGGAATACCAAGGCGAAACTTATAAAATCAATTTGATTGATACTCCGGGACACGTCGATTTCACCGTAGAAGTTGAACGTTCCCTGCGTATCCTCGACGGAGCAGTTGCTACGTTTTGTGCGGTCGGAGGCGTTGAACCTCAATCGGAAACCGTTTGGCGTCAAGCAGATAAATATCATGTTCCGAGGATTGGTTATGTAAATAAGATGGACCGTTCCGGCGCAAACTTTTTTGAAGTGGTTCGTCAATTAAAGGACGTATTGGGGGCAAACCCCTGTCCGATACAAATTCCGATCGGAGCCGAAGAAAAATTCAAAGGAATCATTGATTTGGTTCGGATGAAAGCACTTTTTTGGCACGACGAAACAATGGGCGCCGACTATTCCGTAGAGGAAATTCCTTCCGAGTTTCTAAGCGAGGCGGAAGAATGGCGGGATAAAATGCTTGAAACCTTAGCCGGTTTAGATGATGCTTTGATGGAAAAATATTTCGACGATCCTTCAACCATCACGGAAGAAGAAATACGTGCCGCATTGCGCAAAGGAACGCTGATCATGCAAATTAATCCGATGCTGCTGGGCTCTTCTTTTAAGAACAAAGGCGTACAACCGCTTTTGGACGCAGCCTGTGCATATCTTCCCAGCCCTGTCGATTCCAATGCCGTTGAAGGCGTCGATCCGGATAATTCCGAACGTACACTTTCCCGCAAACCGAGCGCTAATGAACCTTTCTGTGCGTTGGCTTTCAAAATTGCGACCGATCCTTTCGTGGGACGTCTTTGTTTCTTCCGTATTTATTCGGGAGAATTGGAAGCCGGTTCGTATGTTTACAATACCCGTTCGGGAAAGAAAGAACGCATTTCCCGTCTGTTCCAAATGCACTCCAACAAACAGAACCCGAAAGAATTTATCGGCTGTGGCGACATTGGCGCAGGCGTAGGTTTCAAAGATATTCGCACAGGCGACACCTTGTGCGACGAAAAACACCCGATTGTCTTGGAATCCATAGATTTCCCCGATCCGGTGATTGGAATTGCCGTCGAGCCGAAAACCCAGAAAGATTTGGACAAGTTGGGAATAGGACTTTCCAAATTGGCGGAAGAAGATCCTACATTCACCGTTAAAACCGATAACGAAACGGGGCAAACCATCATTTCAGGAATGGGTGAGTTGCACTTGGAGATCATCGTCGATCGTTTGAAACGGGAATTTAAGGTAGAATGTAATCAAGGTCGTCCGCAAGTATCTTACAAAGAAGCCATTACTCAAGCGGTTGAATTACGCGAAGTCTATAAGAAACAAACCGGTGGTCGAGGTAAATTTGCCGATATAATTGTTCGCGTAGAGCCGGCGGATGCCGATTTCGAAGGCGAATTGCAATTCGTGGACGAAGTGAAAGGCGGAAATATTCCGAAAGAATACATCCCTCCCATACAAAAAGGTTTCCAGCGTGCCATGAAAAATGGTATTTTGGCTGGTTATTCCTTAGACAAGATAAAAGTAACCGTCATCGACGGCTCATACCACCCTGTAGATTCCGACCAGTTATCGTTTGAAATCTGTGCCATTCAAGCATTCAGAAGCGCTTGCGAAAAAGCGGCTCCTGTATTGAAAGAGCCGATTATGCGTATTGAGGTGATCACGCCGGAAGAAAGTATGGGCGATGTTATCGGCGACTTGAACAAGCGCCGCGGACAAATCGAAGGAATGGATTCCAGCCGTACCGGCGCCCGGATTGTGAAAGCACATGCTCCGCTTTCCGAAATGTTTGGCTATGTAACCGCATTGCGTACAATCACTTCCGGACGAGCCACCAGCACAATGTCGTTCTCGCACTACGAAGAAGTATCGCCGTCGATTGCCCGTGCTGTATTGACAGAAGTAAAAGGACGTGTTGATTTAATCAAATAAATCACAATACGTTTTCATAACTTTATCATTCAGATATTGGTAATAGTTCTGAATGTTGGTTTCGTCCCATGACGACACATTCCATGCATTGAAAAACAATTGATGCCGACGATGATTTGCGAGGAACGAAGCAATCCAGAAAACAAAGTTATGTGTAAATATTTTTTAGAAATTACTTAACTCTTTCTCCATCACGCTCCTTACTGCGATTTTATCTCGCTTGTAAATGATTTTTCCATCCCATGTAACTCCTTCTATTACTACTGAGTAGGTTGACGGTGTATCTGCCGTATAGAAGCTGAAAGATGCTGTCCCGGATTCGTCGGCAGTTAGGTTGGGTTGCCAGTATATGGTAGTTCTCAGGTCGGGCATTGTATTTTGGTACGGCGAATCGTATGGAGGAGCATAAAATTCAACAGGTTTTTGAAATCCCAACGGTACTATACTGTTGATATTTGGATTTCTCCTTAGAGCGCTTGATGTTCCGTCCCTTGTATATATGGCTATTGCGCCACATGCTGCTCCTCCTCCAAAAGAAACTAAATTGATTGGAGATGTTAATAAATCTACCTGCGCAATATCGGTTACTTCGAGCCAGTCGATAGACTTTGTGGGAACATCATCGACTAAAATTTTTGCGGGACATTGCTCGTACCCAAACTGAGATATGAAGAGATCGCCGTCTAAATCAATTCTGACTCCCATTCGACTCAGTAAAGCGTTCATGCTGTACGTTGGAATTCTATCTATTTCAGACTCGGTAAGTGATCGATCCGGATTGGAATAATAGCTGCTTGAACGTCTTTGCGGCTTCTTTTGAGCCGTAACAGCGACTTCTCCCAATTGAATGATGCGGGTTCCGTGTTCATTTATGTATTGATTTCCAGCCTTCTCTGCATATTTTAAAAACATATCCTGTTCCGGCGCCACCAAGGTAAAAGAGGGAATCGTTCTTGCGGGCCAGGAGGCTTTGTCGAGAGTCAATTCAAGTCTTCGATTACCTGATTGCGGCGCTGTCCGGACAATAAACCTGGTGCTGTCGGGCGCATCACCGTCGTGCAGATAGAATCGTCCATAGCGGTCGGTAGTGGTATAACCGAAATAACCTCCGGAGAGAGAAATGAAATTCACATTTGCATTTTCTTCCGGCCTATTTAAAAGGTAACTTTTCACTGTTCCGGATATCTCAAATCCTTTTTCGAATAATGTGTCGGGGTATATAAAGTCATTTTTGACGATCCGTTCCGTATCGTATCGTCTCCAGCCTTGAGTGAGCATCAATAAGTCCGCTGCCCATTCCGACTGCGTATCTTTTCGAAAAAAAAACGCGGGATCGGTTATGTTTCCACGTAAATCGGATGATAATAAAAGAGACGTCAATATATTGGAAGTAGTATCGACAGCTATTTCACAGTCGTCTGTTATTGAAACGGAAATATTTCCGGACAAGGGTACTCCGGCTTCGTCGGTAATGCTTACCGAATAATCTACCATGTGTTTGGTTTGCCATATTTCTCCGTTGGCTGTAACGCTTTCAATATTCGCCTGATCTTTATTGTGAACAAACACCAATCTTTCGCTCAGCGGAAGCCTGTTTTTTGTCAACAGCAGCAAATTGGATACGCCTGAAGGAAAGAAGTCCCTGTCGAAAACAACCGTTTCGTTTATGTCTTCCAAAATATAGGCGTCCTGCACTATTCCGCGCGTATGAACGAGCAAACACAAAGTGTCGTCAGTTTGACGGGATTCGGGACAAAGCACTTTCACAATCAAACGGTTTTTATCCCATGTAGCCGATAAGGTATAACTGTCTGTTTTAGCAACGGGCAACTCAAACCGGTTTCGACTGTCCTTTGCCGTTAGTGCAAACGGCGTAATATGTTTTACCCTGTTCGGGTGTCAGCAAAAACGCTCCCATTCCGCGCACGTCGGTTTTGAACCGGGTAATCTCGCCTCCCTGACGATCGTAGACAATTCCGCTGATATCGATCTCCCTGCCGTCTCGCTGAATTGATTTGAAAGCAATCCGCCCCATACAGCCATACAATGCGTTGCCCCCTTCCGGGTAAAACGCTACGTCGAAATCATCATTAGACAAAGGGATCCCTGTGTATTTCTCACTGTGAATTGCACGAGCCACTGGATTTGCAATCCGGATGTTTTTCATAAAAAAGTAATCTTCATCCATGTTTCGCATGGTGTTGGTATAAGCCCTGAGAATATAACCTCCTTCAGGAACAGGTATATATCCGCTGAACATATCGTTTTCAAAACCTGTTTTTACGCGGCAAATTACCGAATCCCGCATGTCGAACAGCTCTACGAAAACACAATTTATCGACAAAGCAGGAATGTGTGAGGCGGCATCCACGATGTGAGCACGAAACCAGATTTTTTCACCGGAAAGATAGTAGGGCTTATCGGTATGAAGATATACTTTTTCCTGTGGAAACACACTCAGTTGCTTATCAAAACTTTTAACGACTTCATCGAGAGATTCAAGAATGACGGTTTCCGGAGAATCTTTCGCTAAGTCATTCAGTCCCCTTGCAATAGCATTGGAATCGGTATCCGGATTGTATTCTATGGGTAACATCATGTCAAGTCCTGTTAACGGCTGGGAATCTGATTGCGGAGATATTTGCAAGGCGTTCTTGAAGGTACCGTCCGGAAAAATGTAAACAGGACCGTCGTGGGTTCCAATATTGTTCCGGTACAGACTGATCAAAGACCAGTTTCTTCGATCGGTCTTTGTATGGGAATTTCCCAGTAGCGTAACTAATAAATCTTTTTCTATTATGGGTTCACCGTAGCAAACAAGTACTACATTTGAGTCTGAAGGTAAAAACAGGGTCTTCGAATTCTCCTCAAACGGATCAATTGAAATAAAATCCTCCGTATTAACAAGAGATGGCCGGTCGGTAGCACTTTTGAGCAATAAAAAAACCATTTTCCATTAATGAATCATTATACAGCGCTTTGATGAAATTCGACAGGGAAACCCTGTACACATTTTCTCTGTTTTTTATCCAGGAATTTTTTTGTTTTGTATCTTCCGGTTCAAGTTCCTTGAACATAAATTGCGCACTCCAAAAAGAAGCATTGGTGTTGTAATCATGAGTAAACCGATCAAGTATATATTCAATATGATATCCGGTTTTAAGATTTGAAATTTGCAGCGGAACCGGGCAGCTAACCGTTAATATCCGGCTTTTGGGGTTGTAGTAGTAAAAAACTTTTTCGGGATTTGTAGCAAATATTGTCTTGTCCGGCTGCTTCCCCAATATTTTCCTCCAGAAAAGTATGATGTCTTCTTTTCTGGCTTTAACTGTTTCAGTTACCTTCACTTCATCTAATGTGCGAAAATACAAGGCGACATCAAGTACTGTTGATTTTTGTCCTGTTTCGATTTCCTTAGAAAACAGTTGATAACCTGCATGAGAAGCGACTAATTTATAGCTTCCGGATCCTGGTATTGTTAGCCGGTAATAACCGGCTGAATCAGTTGTGATTCCTACGGCGCTTCCGTCGATAAAAACCGATACTCCGGGTATAGGCTCTCCATCTTCAGCATCGGTAACGCGCCCGCTGACATAGCGCTGACCGAATAAAGTGAGTGGAACGATCCACAGCAGGATGCCCAAGAGTAATTTGTACAGGTTCATGATACGAGTATGGTTTTACTAAAATATTTGCAAATTTACAAAAAAATTTGCATAATCTGCTGTAGTCTTCAATTAAGCAAATAATAAAATGGTATTTACAAGCCTTTTAATTCTTTTTTTCAAAAGTTATAACCTAATTTCCACCTAATTTTCCCCAACTAAACAACCGCAGTAGCATTCAAGGGGATTGCGGGTCAAGCCCGCAATGACAGCAGAGGGATTCCCCGCAGGGGTAGAACTGGATTGCTTCGGGCTACCGCCCTCGCAATGACGAATGATTGAATATCTACTATCTAAACCCTAATTAAAAAAGGGACACCTTTGGGGTGTCCCTTTTTTAATTGACAATATAGAAGTTTCGTTATTTCACAACTACTTTAACTGTCTTAGAACCGGTTTTCACGATAACGATTCCGCGTGTAGCAGGAATTGTTTGTTCGCCACCGGTGAGTACTGCTGACTTGATCAAACGTCCGTCGATGGTGTAGATGTCTACTTTGCCGGTTGTGTTCAAGAATTTAACACCACCTTCAACGCCATAGATACCACCTGCGCCAATAACTTCAAGATCAGTATATTTGCCATCAGCGCTAACGCTACCAAATTGGAATATCAAAGCGTCGATTTTTTCTTCTACAAATATGAACTGATTCAGTACGTTCGACAGGTAACGATATCCGTTATCGTTCTGATCTTTGTAATTCACCTGAGAAACGATATAGAACGGTTGATCAGGATTTGAATCATCATCGTCGAGATATCTGAAACCGAATGTTTGCAAGAATTCCTTATCGGCAGCAAAAACTCCGTCAACTTTATAAGACTCTTCATTAGCAAGTCTTGTATCGTTGAAGTAACCGTAAGGACTCAGTTTTTCTTTGAATTCAACAAAATATTTGTCGGCTGTTTCAGTTGAAGCATCGGTCAAATACTGATCATTCAAATTGATGCGGTAGTACCAAATATCGCGCGGCGCATAGGTGCCGATTTTGGTTGTACCTGCGTATTCAAGTTTGAATCCGTCGGGAGCTGCACCCAATCTACCGGGATACACATCAATATTGTTATTGATATTGATGAATATTTCGCCGGATACGCCGGTTTCATACAGACTGATTACACCTTCTGCTTCACCGTTATCAATTGCACTTGCGAGCGGTACCCAGATGTTTCTGCCTGCCACCGGAAGTTCAGCGCCAAATAGCCAAGTGTCGGAATATTCCGGATCGATCTGGCTGTAATCGGCAGTGTAGATGTTCCAGCCGGCTGTGTAGTCAGCTGAAGGAAGCATTGCTTGATCCAAACTCTTCACGTCGACCAAAGCTGAGCTGGATCCGGCAGTGATGATATATGGATAATCAGTTCTAGATATATCCAAAGTTTGAATGAAAACAGGCGGTAATGGATATTCGCTTTCACCGAATAAAATCGGATCTGCCAATTCGCCTTCTTTTGTCATTTCGTAAGGCAAGCAGAATACATAATACTGGAACGCTTCCGGATCGGCCTTTACCTCTGTGATTCTATCGAATTCCGGCAAAGTCCAACGAACAACATATCTGTCATCAGGTTTCACATTCAAGAAATACTCGGTAGCTTTTCCGTTTTCATCATCCACTTCTATGGCGAATGCATAGTAAGGAATGTCGTGATTTCCGGCTACTGTCAATGGTCTGTCGAATATTTTGTAAACCTTCAAGAATGTAGCTTTTTCCAATTCGCTATAGTTCCAGTTGATACGCGGCAAGTAACCATACAGATTATCGTCGCTATCGCGTAATTCAGATATACCATCGGGGAATATTTCGCCGAAGATAATGCCCAAGTTACGGTCTAACTTCGGAGTTTCATAAATAGCCAGCATGTTGTTGAGTAAGCTATAATGTTCTTCCAAATCATAGAATGGCAATGCATGATCCGTACAGATGAACTTCAGTTGAGCAATTTCTGCTTTGTATGTATCTTCTGCAGGGTTGTATTGCGAAACATCAACAGCGGTATATACTCCGTCTTTTTCGTCGATGAGGTAGTATTGGCCTGTTAATTCAGTAGGAACAACAGGTTCTCCATACATCTCTTCTAATTCGGGAGCGAAAGTCACCATCAGGTCTTCTTTTTGATCTGCAATCCAGTGAGCAAACATACTGTAGTCGGTTGCTGTTTTCACTGTGTTGTCGAAAGTATAGAAAAATTTATCAGCGGCGTCATCACAGTTTTGTACTAAGAAGAATTCGTCGCATGGGAATGGTTCATAATCAAATTTCGACAGTTTCACTTCGATCGGCGACATACTTCCTCCGCCTATTACACTGCTTGCATTGAATACAACCAAATGTTTCACAGGTGAAGAAGGAGATGAGTATTGGCCAATACGCCAGCAATCTGTTATGTCTACGCCAGCACAACCATCTTCATCGTACATTATTTTACCCAGATACTCGTTGTAGAATATAGAAGGTACATCTACGTTTTTGCTGTTTTTGTGGTGAATAAACCGTTCCGGTTTGTCTTTAGGAACAGAGAAGTCAGTCATATAAGAAGCCAAAGGCAGATAAACAAATTCGCCATATTGACCGTCTTCCGGAACTACTTCGCATCCCTTGATAGCAAACAACTGCAAAGCGCGGCGGTCGTATCCCCAATCTTCGTCAATCTGTCTTCTGGTGTCGTTGTACAATTCATTTAACCAAGCCAATTTAACGCCATTCACATCCGTTACGGTAGCAACGTTGGTCTGGTCGTTTTCCATAACCACGGTTAAGTATTGGCCTGCGCTATTTTGAATGTTATACAAAGGTACAATGTAGTCTGTTTCGAAAGAATGTAAATGATTCTGTCCGTCTCCTACATTGTAAGCCCAAGTCTGTGTTGTTCCTCCAATCCAGGTTGTATCTTTTGCTGCTGTTGTTGCGCCCGGTATTGCTACCTTGAATGTATCCGGTTCATTATAAGACGCCTTAACTCCTGGTAAATCTTTGTATTCTCTGATCGAGGTCACATAGGTATGAGTTAAATACGTTTGATCTTCAGCCTTGGTGTTTGTAAGTATGGCTGCATTTCCGCCGGTTGTTGCAGTTCCTGATGCAATCCATGCAGTTATGGGATCGCCTTCTTCAACCAGTTGGTTTTTCAACTTGAAGTTCAACAAGCGTCCGTCGGCCATCCATTTCGGGGTAACGAATACTTTTTCGCAATCACAATCATAAGGTCCACAATCTGTGCATTCTTCCGGAGTTCCGATATGGAAACGGGTTCCGGAAACGGTTCTGCCATTGTATGCGCGTGTGGCATAGATGTAATGCGATTGAGTCAAAATGGTTGCGAAACATACTTCGTTGCCACCGACAGTGGTAGCACCAAGATCTCCACTTTCGATACCAGGGAATACATTTTTATATGCTGCGTCATAACTTGTGCCAACCAATTCCGGATAATAGGTATATCTTGGCAGGTAGAACTGGAACAGGAAGTTGTCGCTTTCCTTGTCGCCTACGAGCGGTTGATACAAACGAACCGGAACGGCATTTGCCAAATCGTCGACAAACACAAAACCTACTTTTTCGCGGTTGGTTCTTGCGGTTACGTTCAAAGTGTCGAACGACAGATACTGATCACCTGCTGTTACGATGTACCATTTGTAGGTTTCATTATACAAAGTATCAGTACCGACATCGGCGACAACGCCTGTATTAGCAAGACATTCTGCTATTGCGGCGTTTCTTTTTTTCGCCAAGTCTGCCAACGGAATAAATTCGAGGGGATCGCCAGCCTGGGCAATCAAACTTGCGGCATTAACCTTGGTACCCAATCCATCGTTAATTTCCACGTCTTCTTTCTTTCCGATTTTCAAATCGTTGGGAACTTCGAGCGCTTCAACAATGGTGTAGTTGCCCTGCAAGAAAGTATAAGCGGTCAACGAGTCTTGTTGTGGGTAATATTCCGGACCGGGACCACCAAGGAAGTCGGGGCCATCGTTTGTGTTGTTGACGCCGTTGCCTTCTCCCGCTACTCCATGATAGATATCGTGGTCGGGAACATAATCAATCGGCTCCAACGAAATTTTCAGACCCGGACAAGCAGAAGTGAAAGGATCTTGCGGATATTTTTTCAAATCAGCGTCAGATACATCAAACAAAATATCTTGTTGCCAGTACAGGTCTTTTTCATTGGCATGGAAAGCGCCAGCTGTATTTGTCCAAACATCGAATATCAAGGAAATTTCCCAACCCGGAAGTCCGTTCAATTCGATAAAGAATTCGCCCGGTCTGCCCGGCACTTCATAAATGGTCCAAAGGTCGTAGCAGTCTCCAGACCCAAGGTCGTCGGTGGGATTTGGATCAAACCAGTTGGTAGGATCTGTACCTTCTACTTCGGGACGGCCGAAATATCTCTTTCCCCAATCGGGCGCGCTGGGATACCCCGGTATGTAGTTGTTTTCGGGCAAATAACCGCCTGCCAAAGGAAGTTGGTCGCCGGTTGAAGCGGCACGTACGTCAAGTGCTTTAAATTTCAAAGTGTCGCCCAACATATTGATGAAACGGTAACCCAAAATTTCGGCGCCATTATATTCTGCTATCAGCTCCCAATGGGCGGCCATATTCACAGAGTCGTAGGGGAAACGCCAGTATTCGACTTCGTTGGAATTATTTCTCTCTTTCACTACCGAAGCCAAGTATTTCTCTCCATCACGAACCTGAGTAGAAAGCACATATTCGCGGCCTTTCTGATATCCGTTATTTCCGAATGCAGGGTTGCCCGGGTCATCCACAGCATTGACCTGCAAGAAGAAGAAACGTCCGGTAAGGTCTTCGGGCTCCGCTGTACAAGACCTCGTGAAAGGAGTTTTCCAGTAATTACTCTCTGTTTGGATCACATTCGGTGCCGTTACAATACGTTCGGATACGTTGTTTGCCGGATTGGTAGAAGAACCATCCCAGCCTCCGATTTGAACACCATTTGCTTTATCTGTATTGGGACCTTCAACATCCAGGTTGTTGTATGACAATACAGAGTTAATTATGATGTTGTCATCCTGTGTTCTTTTATCTTCCCCATATTTCCAGCTATAAGAAGCGACAGGATACAGGATGAATTCTCCTTCTTCAGTGCGCCAAATAGCAAATTTCTGCAAATTTAAATAGTCATCCTTATTGCCTAAGAAAGCAGGATCAAACACCGAGCTGTCTGATGGTTGATTCTGAGGCGCCAGCCAGGTGCTGGTCTGTCTGTAGTAGTAGAATTGTCCCCATTCGCGAACTTCCAATTCGTTGGCAAGTCCTCCGCTTTCCTGCGATTGAATGTTCAACCAGTTGGTACGGCTTACCGACAATACTTTACAGTCGTCTTCAGGAGCGCCCAAAGCGAACAAAGGAATTACCTGATTGCCACTCTTAGGATCTAGATATGTTCCAAAATCCGTTAGACCTTGCATACCTTCCCAACCGTTATTAGCGTTAGGCAAATCACCGTTTACTAAATAATCTATCTGTTTTACGGTAAAGATGTCATACGGTCTGGCGGGATGTTTGCCGTCGTTAGCAGTTGGAACCGCGCCGTTAACAGATAATTTTTTCCCATCATCAAGTGTGAACTGATGGAATTTGCACATGGCAAAATCACTAGGGATTGCCCAACGGCCTGGATCGATCAGCGGCAAAGTTTCTATGAACAAGGGAGACAGACCACTGTTGTTAGCATTCATGGTTGCGTATGTCACCAAAAAGAGGTCACCGTTTCCGTCTACTGCAACAACCAAAAAATTAGGGTCTTTAGCGCCCGCGTTTGTCACATTGATTCCCAGATACCCACTAAAAATACCGTCGTTAAAACCTTGAACAACAGGAGTATTCCCTTGGAAAACCACAAACCGGTTGTAATCATTACCACCGAAAGGACTACTCAATGCGAGTTCATTGAGGCCGGCAGCATCTGAGAAAGCAACGAAACCCCCATATTGGGTCACCGTAACCTTATCAAGAGACGTCACCGAACTTTGGTTCGGAGCACCTGTTTTGTACACAGGAATAGTTACACCGTCATAGGTTAATTTAAAATTAGCCGTGTTAACTGCTGACGCGTAACCAGCCTTAGCAACAGCCTTATCGGCTGCTTTAATCACAACTACTTTTTGAGCCTGCGTCTGAATGCCGGCCAAAACAAGAAGTGCGACAAATAAAGTAATAAATTTTCTCTTCATACAAAAAAATTTAAATTAATAATAAAAAGTTTATAATATTCTCTAATAATTTTCTCATTTTTAAGCATTTAAGCGCTGTTTTCTCTTAAACAGGGCGCAATACCGCATAATAAGTCCGCAAATTAAATACTTTTTTTGTTAAAAACCAAAAAAAAGTTTAATTTTTTTCGAACTTATTCTATATTTCTCATTTTCTCGTTGAAAATCGGCGGAAAAGTCAATAAAATCCGCAGTTTACAACAAGTATGCAAAGGTAAAAATTTTTATTGAACTATTGTATGTCAATCTTATTTAATTTTCGACAAATTAACAAAGTAGGGTGTTTTTTGTACAAAACAGCGTTTTTTGGGGACGAAAAGATAATTAGGAGTTAGGAATTAGGTGTCTTGTCCTGAAATAGGTTGACAGCAAAGAAGAAAGGAAGTAAACACATGTCAGGATTAAAAGTTCAAATTTCAAGACGAAAACATGCTCATTTTAGTGAAGAAGAAAAACGAATGATTATCGAAGATTATCTTCAAAGTGGATTGA
>Ga0082212_10003856_pt1 | contig 21074 bp, 12 predicted proteins | sample TergutNt197P3_FD_71548 | JGI IMG/M metagenome (GOLD analysis project Ga0082212, IMG submission 71548) | Neocapritermes taracua P3 segment gut microbial communities from Petit-Saut dam, French Guiana - Nt197 P3 | ecosystem: Host-associated > Arthropoda: Insects > Digestive system > Gut ... | reverse complement strand
TGCAATTTCTGCCCACAAATCATGGGTTTGACGAATACTTGGGCTTGCCCTATTCGAACGATATGTGGCCCTTTCATCCCCAAGCCGGATCGTATTATCCCGATCTCCCACTTATAGAAAACGATCGGGTATTTAATCCCAAGGTTACTCCCGAAGATCAAGCGCAACTGACCACCATATACACCGAACGAACGCTACGCTTTATTGAAAAGAACAGGGATAAGCCGTTTTTCGTATATTTGGCTCATTCCATGCCGCATGTGCCATTATTTGTTAGCGATAAATTCAAAGGAAAAAGTGAACAGGGAATGTATGGCGATGTGATGATGGAAATAGATTGGAGTGTGGGAGAAATCTTGAAAACATTGGAAGCGCTCGGTTTAGATGAAAACACATTGATTGTATTCACTTCCGACAATGGGCCGTGGCTTAATTACGGCAATCATGCCGGTTCGACAGGCGGATTACGCGAAGGCAAAGGAACGGCTTTCGAGGGTGGGCAACGGGTGCCTTGCATCATGCGTTGGCCCGGAAAAATTCCTGCCGGCGCTATTTGTAATCAATTGACTTCGACGATCGACTTGTTACCGACTTTCGCTCACATCAGCGGGGCGCCGCTTCCAAAGTTGAAAATCGACGGCGTGAATATTATTTCGCTGATGACCGATGCTGAAGCCGTTTCATCTCCACGTGCATCTTTTTTGTACTATTATCGCCAAAACGACCTCGATGCCATACGCAACGACCGGTTTAAATTGGTATTTCCACACACAGGCCGTACATACGAAGGCTTTCTTCCCGGCAACGACGGTTTACCCGGACCTGTCAACGAGCGCAGGGCTTTTGAATTGGCTTTGTACGACATGCACCGCGACCCCGGCGAACGTTACGATGTGAAGGAACTATACCCCGAAGTCGTTGCCGAATTATCGAAAATTGCGGATGCCGCCCGTCAAGACCTTGGCGACAATCTAACCAGCGAACAAGGAACAGGACGCAGACCCATTGGCAGGTTGGTTGAGTAATTTTTTACAGCGAATTAACCTGTATTTTTGCTATCACTGCACTTCTGAAATCTTCCGGCTCTTGAAGCGTACATGCCACGTACAGGAAGCCCTTATCTTCGCAAGCGCAAGGATAAAACCATTTCGATCCACGCCCAATTGTTGGATTTATGTCCTCAAAGAGTTTGTAAACCTTGCTGTATTGGCTTTCTCCGGGCTCGGTGACTGCGATGACGAGCAGCGATCTCACGAAGTAACCTCTATCCTCGGTGTAGATCAGGTATTTTCTTCTGTTGCTTAATTCACCGGAAAAAATCTTTGAGTTCCCTACCGACATTGGGTAGAAAAACGGCTTAGACCACGTTTGCCCATAGTCGTCACTGTGGAAAACGTAGGACGGTCCTTCATCGTTCCGTACAAAGACTAACACTTCGTTAGCATCCACCCGCACGGTGGTTTCAGGACAACGGATGCGAGGCGACTTAGGGTTCAGTGGGTCGTACAAGAGAACCGGATCCCATGGTTCTGTGATATTATTGCCATGGCTTATCAGCACGGCAGGGAATGCCGGAGTCGAATTTTTCATGGGCATCCAGGCAGGCGAAATGTAGTTTCCATTATTCATCCGTACAGGTGCAGTGTTGCAGATAAAGCCATCCCCGATGCGGGATAACCGTGACCAAGAATCGTCATGTTTTTTTTCAAATAAATGTAGCGCATAGGTCATGTTCTTCCCTGTCATCTCGGTGATTATTGCGTAGAGTTTCCCCTGATGGGGAAAGAGATTAACCGGCACATAGTGTTCTTCGGAAGAGTCAATACGTCCTACAATGGTGAATGGCTCACTCCATCGCTCTCCGCCGTCGCCGCTCCAACGTCCGCGGATCAGAGAAGACCCGCAGATCTCCGCATCGGAAGAGTTATACCATGCAATGTACAGTTTTCCATCAAACGTTGTGATGGCTACATCGTGGAGAAAAGGTAATATGTCAATCCTTCCGTCGTGAGCAAGGATGTGTTTAATGCCCACAGGATAATGCATATCCTGCTGTGTGGGATAAGGCGTCCCTTCTTGCCAAAGAGGGAGATTTGCATGCTGTGCTATCATCGCTTTCCCTCTTGAAGTGGCATGAATACGGGAAATGGAAGCCCTTCACCAATGCTATTCCACACTGATTGGTGCGTTTTGTGTGCATTCCTCATCCAATTACGTGTAACGACCTTGGCGGTCGAGACATCCGGTACAATAAGGTTTACTTTCAATAAAATTCGTTCGTTCTTCCGGATGGACAAGAATACCGGCACTACGCCCGTGGAGGATTCGGTGTATTGCGCGATATAGTCTTTCTCTGCCTCGAACTGCATCTTCAGTTCATCGAAATAGGCATCCATCTTTGCCAAACATTCTGTACACGGAGCAGTATCGCCATTCAAGATCATATCGGATAGCTCGGATAGTTTATATACTAACCCGTCTGCGGAGACAGTCTGTTTAAGTAGTCCTTTCTCAACCAACTTTGCGAGTTCGGCATTCAAATCAAATGGCTCATAAAGACCGGACTCAAACAGGCAACGATCCAACTGCTCAGGAGTCATTGCACCGATTTTTTTCACCGCATACACAATGGAAAAACGGTTTTGTTCCGTACACATCATACACATTGGCTGTGTCAGAGTCGATGCTGCCGCTTCGCTAATCATACTAAATCCGTTTGTTGCGGCAACCATTCCGGCTGTTAAAAATCCAAAATTTTTCAAAAAATCTTTTCTGTTCATAATTTAACTCTCAAAAGTTGTAAAAAAACGCCAATAATCAGTAATAATAATAAATCACATATATTCAATGGTTTTAATTCATTTTAACTTCATCTTCCCAATCCGCTGCAAAAGCGTGGGGTGGGAATAATACCAGAACACGACCAAAGGGTGCGGATTCAAATTACTCAAGGATTGAACCGAAATCTTTTTCAAGGAAGAGATAAGCGATTCGCTTAAACCAAATTGAGCGGCAAAATCATCGGCTTCGTACTCGTTTTTTCGGGAAATGTGGTTGCCAGCCAATCCCAACAGTTCCGAAATCGGAGTGAACAGGAAAGAAAAACCGATAATTCCCAAGTGGAATGAAGCCGTTTTCCCGCCCAAAGCCTCCGCCAACCGGATATTTCCCAAGAATAGAGACAATATATAGAAAGTAACTCCCGTAGTCAATATCGAGAGCAAGAGGGAAAAAACTACATGTTTCTTTTTGTAATGCCCGATTTCGTGTGCCAGCACAGCGACAATCTCCTCTGTGGTCAAGTCGTTCATTAGGGTATCGAACAGAACGATGCGTTTTTTCTTTCCGAAACCGGTGAAATAGGCATTGGCTTTGCTGCTTCGCTTGGAGCCGTCTATGACAAAAATATTTGTCAGTTGGAAACCTGCTTTTTGGGCAAAGGATTCGATAGCATCACGCAATTCACCGTCTTCCAAAGGCGTTTGTTTGTTGAATAAAGGGACAATCCATTCCGAATAAAAAAAAGTCATAATCAAGGAAAATCCCGAAACAACAATCCATGCATACAGCCAAAACGTTTTCTGCGTATAGTGATAGATGAGCAAGACAGCCGACATCAGAAGTCCGCCAATCAACAAATTCAACAAAATACCTTTCAGCCGGTCGGCGATAAACAATTTTTTGGTCGATTTATTGAATCCGAAGCGCTCCTCAATCGTAAAAGTAGCGTACCAATCAAAAGGGAAACTGATTATTTCATTGATTATGATTATAATACCAAAGAAAATCAAAGGCAAGAACAAAAAATGTTCGGTATATCCACGCAAGTAATTATCGAACCAACCCAATAATCCGAACAATAAAATCACAAGCATAATTATGAATGAAAATCCGCCGGAAATCAATCCGAAACGGCTGTTCGTCCGTTGGTAATCCTGTTGCGTGGCGTATTTCTCCGGTGGATAAATTCCTTTCAGTTCGTCGGGTAGAACCGGACTCATTCTTTTTCGATTCAAATACGATAAAATCTGCCCCCATACGAAACTCAAGATGAAAAAGCCGGTAATCAGGTAAAAGTAAGTGTTGTACATACAAAAAAGATTATACTGTTATTCGTGAAAACGGAACACAATCCATAGATGCAAAATCTTGATCCAAAAACTTGAAATAGCCGCTCATCGCAACCATAGCGGCATTGTCGGTCGTGAAGGCAAACGGTGGAATATGGATTTTCCACCCGTAAGCAGCAGCGTGTTCTTCAAAAGCCTTACGCAAACCGGAATTAGCGGATACGCCTCCGGCAAGGGCTATTTCTTTGATATTAAAATCTTCAGACGCTTTACGCAATTTCAACATTAAAACATCAATAATTGTCGATTGAAGCACAGCGCACAAATCGGCCCTGTGCTTTTCGACAAAGTTAGGATCTTTTTGCAATTCATCTCGGAGGAGGTATAAAAAAGACGTCTTCAACCCGCTGAAACTGTAATTGTAATCGGGAATATTCGGCTTACTCAGTCGAAACGCATTCGGATTTCCCTCTTTTGCCAAACGATCCACAACCGGTCCTCCCGGATAGGGCAACCCCATCACTTTGGCGCATTTATCGAAAGCCTCGCCGGCAGCGTCGTCGATGGTTTGTCCAACAACCTCCATCTCATTCCAATGACGTACCAAAATGATTTGGGAATTTCCGCCGGAAACCAACAGGCAAAGGAACGGAAAACGGGGTTGCCGGTCGTCCGATTCGTTTTCCTTGATGAAATGAGCCAACACGTGCGCTTGCAAATGATTAACCTCAATCAGTGGAAGTTGCAACGCTATCGACAACCCTTTTGCAAACGAAGTTCCAACCAACAACGAACCCAACAGTCCGGGACCTCTCGTGAACGCAACTGCCGACAGGTCTTTTTTATCTGTTCCTGCCTGTTTCAATGCTTCGTGAACCACCGGTATGATGTTTTGCTGATGCGCTCGGGACGCCAATTCGGGAACGACTCCGCCGTAGGCTTCGTGTACTTTTTGTCCGGCAATGACATTCGAAAGCATAACACCGTTCCGAATAACCGCCGCCGAAGTATCGTCGCACGAGGATTCAATTCCCAAAATATTTATATCCATTTTATAAAATTTCCTTAAAAAAACACAAATGTCGGAAAATATTTCGGAAAACACAAATGAGTTTGTATCTTTGTATCTGATAATTTGATGATTAAATAGTTAATTGATAAAACAGTCATTCGTTTCTGTTTTTATTCCAAACAAATGAGGATACTAAAAAGAATAGTTACAGGTCTTGTTATTTTCTTAGCCATTGCTTACGTATTGCCGGTTACGGTATTACAAACCTCTTATTTTCAAGAAAAAATATCTCATCCGATTACATCATATCTTAAGAAAAAATTACAGACGGAAGTACATATCCGGCAAATCGATTTCGGATTGTTTAATCAATTAATCCTCAAAGATGTGTATTTGGAAGATGAATCCGGAGAAGTTTTGTTTCAGGCGAAAAGGGTTGCAGTCGGCTTTGAACTTTTCCCCCTTTTGAAAAAGAAATGGAGGTTCGATACCATTCAACTATTTACATTCCAATTCAATTTGAATAAAGAAACCAACGATTCGCCTTTGAATATACAATACATTATTGACGCTTTTGCTAACCGGGATACTATGGCAATCAATCCTGAAATTGATTTGCAAATCAAAAAAATAAATCTGCAAATGGGAAGTTTTTCCTACCGGATAAAAAGCGAAGCAAAAACACCCGCCGGTAAATTCAATCCCAAACAACTGTTATTGAGTGATATTTCTTCCAAGATACATATTAATAATTTGAATAATAATGAATTGGATGTACAATTCAGTAAATTGAGTTTCAAAGAACAATCCGGATTGCAGTTGAAAAACGGAACATTTGATTTAATTGCCAATGAAAGCGAAGCAAAAATCGATCAATTACTGATTGAATTGGGAAAAAGTACGCTTCTATTTACGGATATAAATGCCCATTACAACCTGTCGGCTGCCGGAGAAAATGTGGGAAAAGTTGATTCTTTCAGGGTAACACTGAAGGAATCTATGATTTTCCCGAATGAACTAAGTCCGTTTGTTCCTGTTTTTTCAAATATAGATGATCAAGTCAGTCTTGTGTGTGATTTTGTGGGAAATGGTTATGATCTTGCGATTAAAAATTTGTATTTCCGGTATGACGACCAAATAGCAATCAACGCAGACGCAGCCTTGCGAAATATTTTTCATTTCAATCGTAATCTTTTTTATGTGCGGGGAAATATATCCCAATCGTTTTTTTCTCTCGAAGGTATTGAACGTTTGGTCAATGATTTTTCGGAGCAACCGTTTGAATTTCCCAAACAAATTAAGCAGATGCAGAATATTCGTTTTGAGGGGAACGTGAACGGTTCATTTGATGATTTGGCTGCTTGGGGTGTTATGGATACCGATGTTGGCAACATACAAACAAGCCTTACACTTGGGAAAAACGATACCCGCTTTTTGAAGGGACAGATTGCTTCCGAGAGTCTGAATTTGGAAAAATTATTGAATAACAATGACTTTGGCGATATAACTTTTGATATACAATTAGATGCCAAGCAAGATGCAGATCAAAAATTTTTCGGCGCTATTGATGCAAATATTGCCCAATTGGTTTACAAAGGATACACTTATCAAAATTTAGATTTGAACGGTAAATTTTCGCCAACAAGTTTTGAAGGAAATCTAAACCTCAATAGCCCGGAAGGAAAAATTTCGGGAAATGGTCTTTGGATTTTCAATGGGAAAGACTCTAAGTTTGATTTTCAAGCGAAAATGTCTGATATTCAGTTAGAAAAACTAAATCTTACAGACAAATACGGACAAGCCTTGCTGTCTTTTAATTTGGACGCCGACCTGACCGGAAATGATCCCGATAATCTCACGGGTAGTTTTTCGTTAAACGACTTGCTGTTTGAAACAGACAAAGGATCTTACTCATTAGATCGTTTTAAAATTACTTCAACGCCGACAGAACAGGAAAAGCGTATCCGCATTGACTCCGAAATTCTTGAAGGGGATATTTGGGGAGAATATTCTTTTAAAACAATTGTTCCGACCCTGAAACAAACATTTGCCCAATATTTACCCTCGTTGATTACCCCCGATTTAAAATATATTGACAATGAAGAAACCGATTTGTCTATGCATTTAACGGTGGAAGATATGACCGATTTTTCCAAAGTTTTCAAATTGCCTTTTTCCTTGCACGGACAAACAGATATATCCGGACGATATAATGATAACATACTGAACTTGGAACTTACAACTCCTCACGCAATTATTGCCGGCTCAAAAACCGATTCGCTCCGTCTCACATTTCACAATTCGGAAGCAGTTGCACAGGTCGATATATCGGGCACTAATTTACAAAAGAAAGGTGCGAGAGTGAAATTTAATATTCAATCGAATGCAAGCGATGATATACTCAACACTTCTATACATTGGGGAAATGGTTCTTCAAACTATCGGGGCGATTTAAATCTGACCTCTCTGTTTTCAAAGCAAGAGAGTCGTTCGCCTGTTCACATAGAAACAAGTCTTCGGAAAACCGACCTTGTATTCAATGATTCAATTTGGACACTTAATCCTGCTACAATAATTGTTGATTCATCCAATATCCGTATTGATAATCTAAACGCTTTTCATCAGGATCAATTTCTTAAAATAAAAGGCGCAATTTCGCACAATCCGGAAGAAAAACTTCAAGTTGATTTGAACCGGATGGATTTGGAGTATATTTTTCAATCATTGGCTCTTCCTGCTTTGGAATTTGGAGGAATGGCCACCGGTTTTGTGACTGCACAGGATATTTACAGCACAAGAAAATTGGAAACCCAATTAGACGTAACTGACTTTTCTTTCAATGCAGCAGTTTTTGGACATTTGGATTTGACAGGAACGTGGGACGATGAAAATCAAGGAATATTGATGACCGGAAAGATAATAAAAAATGATTCGGCATTTGTGGACGTAGATGGGATTATTTATCCGGTAAAAAAAGAACTGTCCATTGATTTTGATGCCGAAAATGCCGATGCGAGTTTCCTCCGTAAATATTTGAACAGTGTAGCAAAGAATATAACCGGTAATTTATCGGGACATTTAAGGCTATTTGGCGATTTGAATAACCCCACGGTCGAAGGGGACGTCTTCGCAAAAAATTGCCGCTTTGGAATAGAATTCCTTAATACATACTACACATTCACCGATTCGGTGAAATGTCTTCCGGATACAATCAAAATTAATAATACGGAAATTTATGACGAAAGGGGAAATAAAGCCATTGCAAACGGGTTTGTACAACATCGTTTATTTCAGAGTTTCAATTTTTCCGCCATAATTGCCTATTCCGATTTTATGATATTCAATGCAAATAAATCTTTAAACCCTTTGTTCTACGGGACAGCGTTCGGAAGCGGAACAGCCTCTCTCTATGGAACCGAAGACGTGATTAATATTGATGTTACAGCACAAAATACGAATAATACCAAGATAACTCTAAATTTTATGGAAGAATTAGATATAGAGGATTTTGATTTTATTCGATTCGTTTCGGTGAAAAGACCTGAGTTCAATCCGGTAAAAAAACAGGAAACGGTATCTAATCCGGTATCATCTCGCGCCGGAAACAATACCGAAACCGAAATCCGGCTCAATTTAGTTTTGAATGCCACTCCGCAAGCCACTATTGATCTGATTATGGATCCGACTTCCGGCGATAAGATCAGCGCCTTTGGAAACGGAAATCTCCAAATCCAGTACGGTACGAAAACGCCTTTGAAGGTAATGGGAAATTATGCAATTGAACAGGGAAAATATAACTTTAGTTTCCAGCAATTCTTTATCCGTAATTTCGATATTCAGGAAGGAAGTACAATCGCTTTTCGAGGAGATCCATATGTGGCGGATTTAGACATTAAAGCAAGTTACACCGTAAACGCTAATTTAGAAGATTTAGACAGGCAACTGATTGAAAACCGGAGAAGCGCCCGCAGCAATGTGCCGGTTAATTGCATTTTGCTTTTAACCGGTCCTATGGATCAGCCTACTATTGCCTTTGATTTGAGTATGCCCGGCGCTCCCGACGAATTGGTGCGTCAGGTCAAAAGCCATATCCGTACAGAGGATATGATGAACCGGCAAATCGGCCATCTGCTCGTATTCAGCCGTTTCTATACGCCTCCGGAAAATATGCGCGACAACGACGCGAATGCGAACTGGTCTTATCTTACGGCTACTCTGTCCACACAAATTTCAAATATGTTGGGATTGTTAAGCGACAAATTTCAACTGGGGACTACCTTTCATCAGTCGAATACCGGCGCACAAACCAATACGGAGTTTGACCTGTTATATTCCGGCCAACTTTTGAATAACAGGTTAATAGTCAATGGTAATTTCGGTTATATCAACAATCCGTTTATCAACAGCAACGTTCCCTTAGTCGGGGATTTTGATATGGAATATAAATTGACAAAAAGCGGCGAAATTCGCTTGAAAGGGTTTAATCATTACAACTTCCGCAACTACTACAGCATCACCCCCGAAATGACGCAGGGAGTCGGCATCCTCTTCCGCAAGGATTTTAACCATTGGATGAATTTGTTGGGGAAGTAGAGATGTTGCACGCAACGTCTAAGGTTGTGCGGGTTTTATTTTTTTTAACAACAGCCTGAACTGCAACCACAACCTTGCTTTTCTGCGTAAACCGTTATACTCCAAACAATGGGTTTCTCATTATATTTTGTAATTTGCTCTGCTGTGAGAAAATTTTGTAAAATATCGTCGGGAAGAATGATTGGATTTTCTTTTTGCAGTGTAATATTTTTAAATCCTGCCCGTTCAATATAACTCAAATAATCTTTTTTGTTGCTTGCACCTGCCACACAACCCGCATACATTTCCGCTGCCGATTGGATTTCTTCGGGTAAAGCGCCTGTCAGCACAATGTCCGAAATACTGAAATGTCCGCCCGATTTCAAAACTCTGTATATTTCATTGAAAACGGCTTTTTTATTTGGTACTAAGTTCAGCACACAATTACTGACTACTACATTCGCGGTGTTGTCGGCAACAGGCATTTCCTCTATATCGCCCTGCTGAAATTCGACATTCTTAAAACCTCGTTTTTCGGCATTGATACGTGCTTTTTCAATCATTGCGGGTGTAAAGTCTATACCGATAACCTTTCCTGATTCGCCTGCTTCGGCACGAGCCACAAAGCAATCGTTGCCTGCACCGCTGCCCAAATCTATGACGGTATCGCCTTTTTTGATTTTGGCAAACTGCGTAGGCAAGCCGCAACCCAAACCCAAATCGGCATCGGAATTGTAGCCGTCTAATTTGGTATAATCTTCGCTCATAATATTATATACTTCGGTACTGCAACTTCCCGAACCGCAACACGAGCAAGCGTTGGTTTTGTCCTGTAAAGCAATTTCACTGTATTTTTGCTTTACCATTTCTTTGATTTTTTGTTCTTCTGTCATTTTATTTTTTTGATTTTTAATGTTTCTCAACAATGTAGAAAAGTATTGATTGATTTTTTCTATTGCTTTTCTGTCGATACAATAGCAAATGGAATTACCCTCTACTTCGCCTTTGATTATTCCTGCATTCTTTAATTCTTTCAAATGTTGCGAAACGGTTGGCTGTGCCAAAGGCATAATTTCGACTATCTTACCGCAAACACATTCGTTTTTTTCGACGAGATGTTCCACAATTGCCACCCTTGCGGGGTGTCCTAACGCTTTTGTGAGTATTGCTATTTCATTCTGACCGTCAGAGAAATGGTCTGTTTTTGTTGCTCCCATATTTTATATTTTATTTATTATAATATTGCAAAATTACGATAAATATTTGAATTAACAAACATTTTTCAAAAAAATCAACAATTAATTATACGTAAAGTTAAATCTTCTTTTTCCGTTTATACGTGCATTATTCCCCACATTGCACCTAAACTAATTATACTGGTTAATTTTGCTGATATATTTTCCGATAATGTCAAATTCCAAATTCACTACGGTTCCCTGCTTGATTTGATGAAAATTGGTAATTTCGTATGTATAAGGGATAATGGCAACTTGAAAACTGTTATCCTTGGAGTTGCAAACCGTCAGACTGACACCGTTCACACATACCGAACCTTTTTCCACGGTTAAATATCCCTGTTTCGCCATCGCTTGATCAAATTCATATTCAAACGTATAATACCAACTGCCGTCGGCTTCTTCCACTTGGGCACAAACCGCCGTTTGATCGACGTGACCTTGTACGATATGTCCGTCGAGGCGACCGTTCATCAGCAGACTTCGTTCTAAATTTACCTTATCACCGACTTTCAGTAAACCCAGATTCGAACGCTCCAAAGTTTCCTTGATTGCCGTAACCGTATAAGTATCTTCCGTCAAATCGACTACCGTTAGACAAACCCCGTTATGAGCCACACTTTGGTCTATCTTTAATTCATTGACAAAGGAGCATTTCAACGTTAAATGCAAATTTCCCTGTTCTGTTTTGCAGCCTGTAATCACGGCCGCTTCTTCTACTATTCCTGAAAACATTGTAATATATTTTTAAAATCAATGGTAAAGTTAAACAATTACAACGAATTTTCAGTTATATTTGCAGTCTAAATAACAAAAAAGACAATGAGGCCACCTACCATTCAGTATTTTTATCTTGAAAAACCGATGGTGCTGCTGACGGTAATTACCGTTTTAAGCGTTTTTCTTTGGATTGGCCGTGGCGATTTCTATACAAAAAGTGAACCGCGTGAAGCATCGGTTGCCGTATCTATGATTGAAAAAAAACAATGGATTTTGCCGGATGTGTATGCCGACGAAGTTGCGTATAAACCTCCTTTGATGCATTGGCTGACCGCCATTTTTTCGCTGCCGGAAGGAAAAGTCACCCCTTTCACTTCCCGCCTTCCTTCAGCATTGGCTTTTTGGGGACTAATTATTTGCTCTTTTTTGTTTTTTGGTAGAAACTTGCGTATGCAGGAGGCTTTTCTTGCCGCATTGATTATGCTTACCACCTTTGAACTGCATCGTGCCGCTATGACTGCACGAGTAGATATGTTGCTTACTTTTTTAATTTTTTGGGCTTTAACTCGAATGTTCAGGTGGGAAGAAGAGAAAAAACTAACCGGATTTCCCGTGTTAGTCCCGGTTATTTTGGGTTTAGCCACTTTAACCAAAGGGCCGGTAGGAATTGTATTGCCTCTGCTTATTTTCGGCGCCTATCTATTGATTCTGCGATACAATTTTTGGAAAATAGTTGCCAAATTGATCCCCTTGGTATTGTTTGCATCAATTCTACCGCTTATATGGTATATTTTGGCTTACCAAAGAGGCGGAGAAAAATTTTTGGATTTGGTTTGGGCGGAAAACTTTGGTCGTTTTTTTGGAATAGAGGACTTGAAGATATCCTACGATTTGGGACATAAGAAAGGTTGGTGGTATAATTGGGCTATGTTAGCCGCAGGATTTATTCCCTGGACGATTCTACTTGTTATCTCTCTTTTTGGCTTATCATACAAACGATTACCCAAGATAAAATCCTTATGGAAAAGTTTTGTCCAAATGGATAAAATCAAATTGTTTTCGGCTGTTGCCGCCATTGTCACTTTTTTGTTTTATTCCATACCGATAAGTAAGCGAAGCGTCTATCTAATGCCGGCATATCCCTTTATCGCTATTTTTATCGCTCAATATGTTTTATACTTAACGGAATATAAAGTAAAAATCAGCCGGATTTTTGCTGCCTTTATCGGTATCATTGCTTGTATAGCCGGTTTGATCACATTGTTGATTGTCACAACACATTGGACCAATACCACCGACGTCATATCCAACGCAATAAAAAATGCAACTGTGTCGGAACAATTGTCTGCCATTTGGCAAACGGCTCATTTCCCACAAATTTTGTCTATCCTTCTATTGGCTCTTTTGACTTACTCCATTTATGTACTTTTTAATTCATTCCGTAAAAAATTGTATTTAAAAACTTTATACGCTGTTGTCGGCGTATATCTAAGTCTGTTTTTATTAATGGACGCTTTGATTTTTCCGGCTTATAAAAATGCAGTCAGCGTTCGACCGGTTGCAAAAAACCTTGCCTCCCATTATCCGATTACAAGCGAAAATTTGTTTGTAATGTCTAATTTATTTGAATACAGCAATATGTATGGTTTAAATTTTTATTTTCATAATCATTTCCGGAATTTTGAAAAAGAATCACCCGGTGAAGGATATTTTTTGACCGGCGACAACAGTTTTGAAAAAGTACTGCAAAAATACGGGGCTAACTATGATTTTAATTTATTGAAAGAATTTCCAAATCATACCCGCGATGGTGACCGGATAATCCGGTTCTATTCCTTTAAACGGAAATGAATGTTAAATTGATAATATTTTCTACACCTCAAAGCAAATAAGGATATTATTTGAAATCCATACTGCCAATGCCGTAAGGATGATAGCGAAAATAGAAAAAATCCGAAACAAGCAGTCGGTGATTATACTAAAAAATATCCCTAATTAGTTACGAGTTACAGGTTACGAGTGGTTTAAAAACCTCAGTAGTAGATAAATCGTCCGTTTTCGCTTTCGATTATCAATTCCTTTTGGTTGGAACTTTCGGTAAATCCGATGATTTGTGCATCAATTCCGAAGGATTGAGAAATAGCTATGACCTCCTGCGCATGCTTTTCCGGAAGGTAAATTTCCATGCGGTGTCCCATATTGAATACCTTATACATTTCTTTCCAATCGGTGCCGGATTGTTCCCGAATCAGCCGGAACAGAGGAGGAACAGGGAATAAATTATGTTTGACAATCTTCATCCGGTCGACAAAGTGCAGTATTTTGGTTTGTGCTCCTCCGGAAACATGAACCATTCCATGTATGTATGGTCGCAAGTTTTCTAACATTTGTTTGATAACGGGAGCATAAGTACGGGTGGGGGATAATACCAATTTTCCCGCATCAATGTTTAATTCCTCAATGGTATCCGTTAATTTCTTTTGTCCGGAATAGACCAATTCGGGAGGCAAATTGGGGTCGTAGCTCTCCGGATATTTTTTAGCCAAATAGTTGGCAAAAACATCGTGACGGGCGCTTGTTAAACCGTTGCTTCCCATGCCTCCGTTGTATTCTTTTTCGTAAACGGCTTTCCCACCGGAACTCAAACCGACAATCACATCACCTGCCTGAATATGCGCATTATCAATTACATACGCTCGCTTCATCCGGCAGCTTACTGTACTATCTACAATAAGGGTACGCACCAAATCGCCTACATCGGCAGTTTCTCCGCCTGTGGGATAAATATGAACACCTAACTGACCGAGTTCTTCACACAACTCATTGGTTCCCTGAATAATGGCGGCAATCACTTCGCCGGGTATTAAGCGTTTGTTTCGTCCAATCGTTGAAGAAAGCAGGATATTATCTGTCGCCCCTACGCAAAGCAAATCGTCGATGTTCATGATCAAAGCATCTTGAGCGATTCCTTTCCAAACCGACAGATCGCCGGTTTCTTTCCAATATACGTAGGCTAACGACGATTTGGTTCCTGCTCCATCGGCGTGCATAATGTTGCAATAATCAGGGTCGCCTCCCAAAATGTCGGGAATTATTTTACAAAAGGCTTTCGGGTAAATCCCCTTGTCGATGTTCTTAATCGCTTGATGAACATCCTCTTTGGAAGCCGAAACTCCTCTTTGCATATATCTTTGATTGCTCATGTTTCTTTATTTCACAATGTTTAAATCATCGTAACTTGTAACCTGTCACTCGTAATTAATTATGTACCAAAGTTCCGATTTTTTCTCCCGATACCACTTTTTTCAAATTACCAACAGTATCCATATCAAAAACGATAATGGGCAAATCACTGTCCTTAGCCAAAGCGGTTGCCGTTAAATCCATGATTTTTAGACCTCTTTTATAAACTTCATCGTAGGTAACCGTTTCAAATTTAACGGCAGTCGGGTCTTTTTCGGGGTCGGCGGTATAAACGCCATCCACACGAGTGCCTTTCAGCATAACATCTGCTTCCAACTCAACGCCTCTTAGGGCGGATGCCGTATCGGTTGTGAAGAAAGGATTGCCGGTTCCTCCTGCTACAATGACGACTTCACCCTTTTTCAAAGCCTTAATTGCCGTCTCTTTTGAATACAGACGACCGACAGGTTCCATCCTCACAGCGGTAAAAACACGAGCGGGCGTTTCCATACGTTCCAGCGCAGAAGCCAAAGCCAAACTGTTGATAACGGTTGCCAACATCCCCATTTGGTCGCCTTTCACCCGATCGACCCCTTGACTTGTACCGGCTAATCCCCGGAAAATATTTCCTCCGCCGATGACAATGGCTACTTGAATCCCCATTTCTGAGATTTCTTTGATTTGGAGGGCATAATCGTTCAAACGGTTTTCGTCGATGCCGTACTGTTTATTTCCCATCAAGGATTCTCCGCTGAGTTTGAGAAGAATCCGGTTGTATTTTTTTATCATTATAATGTAGTTTTATAACCGCACATAGTTTTGCAAAGTTAAGGTTTATTGATGAGATATAAAAAGGACTATCTAAAAAAATCCGAATTATTTGGTAATGGTATATTCATACACCGTTTCGCCGGTATGATTTACCATATAAAACCGGATGTTGTCGGTAGAAACGGAAAATAGGGTAAAACCGGGATCAGGGTTGCAAAACAGCGTCCCATCCGTCGGTTTTACGGTTCGTGATTGTGAAGCCGAAGAGTTGACTACGTAATGCACTTTGCCGGCTTTCGGCAAGATATGCTGAAAATTGTGTATGTGTCCGCAAATATACGAAGTAGCATTGTATTTTTCTAAAATCGGAAGCAAACGCGCTTGCATATCTGTACGTTCGCTTTCATTTTTTTCCGTATCGGCATATACGGGATGGTGTCCGATTACGATTTTCCAACGGGCATCGGATATATTCAAGGTTTGCTCTATCCATTGCAGTTGCGAGTCGATGTCTTGTTGTCCCGCGTCGGAATATTGTTCATCTGTACGATATTTTTCAATCAAAGGAGTGGTGTCAATAAAGACCAATAAGCAGGTTTTTCCGGCAGTACCGATATTCAGGGAATAGTAGCGTGCCGGCGCTATCCACCGTTCGCTGACAGTTGAATAGTCAAGAATGGCTTGTATGCTGCCATTGTATTCATGATTGCCGGAAGTTACATACCAAGGGATTTTCTGTAAAGAAGCTGCCGTATAAATATTTTCAAACTTCAAATTCCACTCGTCGTCGGCAATGCTTTTTACTCCGTCGTCGTGAATGGGGTCGCCTGCTACGGCAATTAAATGAATTTTATTTGTTGCAGCCACTTTGCCCATTATGTCGGCAATGGTTTGTTGTTCCGATTCTCCACGTCGTCCCATATCGCTGACTACCATAAAATTAAAATTTCCGCAGGGCAGTTGCGGCAGATTGGTATGTTCTTGCGTTTTCGAGCAACAACCGGTGAAAATCGCAAACAGCAGGATTAGTTTATACAAGTGTTTCATATTGAAAAAAAAAGTTACGAATAAGTGTATCGAAAGAACGCAGATGACGCGGATAACACGGATTTTCACAGATAATAAATATACAATTCTTTATTAATAGTATAAAAATCTGCGTAAATCGGTGTTATCGGTGTCATCCGCGTTCAAAAAGAGGATTGAAATTGCGTTTTATTTTTGTCCTAAAGCGCCGAAGCGGGCGGCGGGAGCTGGACTTTTATATTCTTTACCATCAATCATCAGACCGTTCGTTACGAAGAAACCTGTCCATGCACCCGTAAAATTGCTTTGAGCGCCGGTCAGTACGGGCGAGCCTGCCTGTACGTGGAAATCCCACGACTCATTATATTCGTATTGGTGCAGCGGCACGCTGTTGAAGCCGTAGTTCACAAATTTCGGGTCGAAAGCAGCATCACCGGCAGAGGCGCAAACAAGTGCGTGTTCTTCGATTATCGGAGTGCTGAGGCGTCCGTCAAACCAATAGTTGCTGTTGGCAGATGTGTAGCCCATATATGCAGTCAGAAAATTGGGATTATCCTGTGCAAGAATGCTCCGTTGCGACCCCGAACAGTAGAAATTGTAGTCGATAATCGAAGCCTGATCAGCACCGTTCGAAGGACTCGGATTGTTCCATGTCGGTGTTTGTGTTCTGAATTTACAGTTGACCATCAGGTTGTTGAAGACAGATGCAAGTACGCCTTTTTCAACATAGATACTGCCGCCTTTGTCGCCGTTGCGCCTCCAGCCTGCATTGATGATGGTGTTGTTGTAGCTGCGGGTAACAGCCTGAGGAACAGTTTCGCTCTGTCCCGAAGAAGAAAGTTTCAAACCGTTGGTATTGGGTGCAAAAATGACATTGAAGCAAGCATCAACTTTGGTGCCCGATTTCGGAGCAATAGCATCGCCTCCGGCAGTATGACCGGCTGCAATAATGAAGTTGTTGGCAATGATATAATCTCCGCCCCACAGATAGAAAGGATTATCGACACAGTAACGCAATATGGAGTTGGTGATGACATATTTACCGCCTATTTTTCCGCCGAGAATGGTAGATTGCGGATCGCCGGCAGCGATTTTATATCCGTATTGCAAAGACGGTGAAGTTGAGGTAATGGTACCGCCCGAATATTCGATGATAACATAATCCAACAGCCCTTCGTCGCAAGTGGTACCGAAAATAATACCTCCCCAAAGACCTTCAAAAATATTGCCGGGAATGCGTTTGCCCGGAGCTGCCGTGAAAAGAATCGGGCTTGCTGCCGTACCTTTGCAATAGAGCTTGCCGTCAACCAAAAATTCGATGGCAGGAGTAGCTTGCGCAAAAATAATCTCACAACCTTCCTCAATGGTCAGCGATTTGCCTTCGGGAACCGTTACGTGACCGGTTATATTCACCGTTGTGTTCTTTTCCCAAACGCCCTCTACATTGCCCGAAACGGTTAAAGTTTCCCACGAAACGGTAACATCGCAGGTAGCCTTTAGATAAGGATTTGAAACAGAAGTTGCAGTGATGGTTGCAAAACCGACCGCTACAGCAGTGATTTTACCACTGTTGTCAACCGTTGCAATTTGAGTATTGGACGATGCCCAATTTACATTTTTGTCGTCAGTGTCAGCCGGAAAGAAATTCAGCGTCAGTTCTTCGTTTCCGCCCGGTTTGAGTGCGATGGAACTTTCCGAAATCGTTATGCCGGCAAGTTCGTTTACTTTGTTGTCATCATTGTCTTGACAACCCGTAACCATTGCAAATGCTGCAATGATCATTCCAAAAAATACTTTTTTCATTTGTTTGTAAAAATTAAGTTTAAAATTTATATTTCATTCCTATGGTAATATTCTGCCAATATTGTTCTCTTCTGTCCAACACGCCACCGTTGTACATTGCCAAACGCGGATCTCTCATTTCGTTCATTTTGTTGATTTTGACATATTGAGTCATACGGGAGTTAAGCAGATTGGAAGCCTTGCCGAAAATGGAAACTCCACATTTGAATTTTTTCTCAACCGAAGCGTCCATCGGGAAATATCCCGACTGATAGGTGTCGTCGTTGTAGAATTGTGATACAACCACCAAACGATTGCTTGTGTATGAAACGGATAATTGAGCGTCCCAACCGCTGCGGGGAGTGTGCAGCAAGAGCGACAGATTGGCTACGTGAGCCGCTTGCCCATACAGCGGACGGGTTTGATTGACAGTAGGTACGGTGGAGGTTCTGTCGGGGTCGTCCGATTCCTGTACAAACAGTTTTTTGGCAGTTGTTATCTGCGACTGTGTGAATGTGTAGTTTGCTTTTATTCCCAACCAGTTGAAATATTTGATATAATCCATTTCCAAACCATAATTGTATGCTGTTCCGTTATTGACAGGCGAATAATATGTGGCGCTTCCCAATTGAATAAATCCGTATTCTATCGGGTCTTTGATGTGTTTGTAAAACATACCAACCATAAATTGTTCCGATGAACGGGGAAAAACTTCATATCTCAAATCAATGTTTTGAGCAATACCTCGCTTCAGATCGGGATTTCCCCTCTCGGTGTAGTCGTCGAAAACCATCCAGTAGGGAAGTATCTCGAAAAAACTCGGACGGTTGATAGCCTTATAGTATGAAAGGCGCAAATTGGCGTCGGTATGAATGCCATATTTCAGATGAACACTTGGAAGCCAGTCACCATACACCTGTTGGCTTGCGTTTTTGGCAACATACGACTCATATTTTAGTGCATAGCCTTGGTCGGTATTTTCGTAACGCAATCCGGCAATGATTTGCAAACGGTCGATGGTCAATTTTGAACTGAAATACGTCGCCCAAATACGTTCGGTGGCATTGTTATTCAGAGGATCTAAAGGATCTACGCCCTTAAATTCCATCTTGACTTCATCGTAGTTATTCCAATCGACTCCTTTCACCAATTCGCGTGGGTTGTTCTCCTTTTCGGGATCGAAAGGTTTGAAAGTGTAAATATCAAAATATCCTTCTCTTTTCTTGTCTCTGAACATTCCTCCGGTTGACAGGTCGATGGTTGAATTGCCGACTTCTTGCGTGAACAGTAAATTAATATACGCCGACTTGTCTTTATCGGAATTGTGTTCCCAACGTCGTGTAGCGCCCGGATCTTGTACGATGCTTTCGACACTCTGCACGAGAGAGGTAAACGTGGTATTATCCGGCGTTTCGTTGAAAGCGTTTCCGTAGTTAAACGACCAATCGAGCGATAACTTCTTTTCCGAAAAATCGTGCAAGCCTTTCAGGGTGGTGTTGAATATCGACTGGTGATTATATCTCATTCTGACGGAATGATTTTTTGTTGAATAAGAATCCCTTACCTGCATTGTTCCAAAGTCCATATATGCGTTATACCACACGAGTTTATGACCGGGAACGATGGTATAATCCAATTTGGCGTGCGTTCCCAAACGGATTTGTTGGGTTGAAAAATACCGCCGGTTGATTGCCTGCGTTCCATCTTCGACCTCGATAACGGACGAATAAATGTCGCTTGTTGTTCCGCGCCGCACATTGGAATAACTCCCTGCTAACATGAAACCCATTCTTCTTCCGAAAAATCTTCTGCCATAAGAGAAACCTCCTGCCATATTCGGCAATGCCCGTCCCTGATTGAGATGCAGATTGGCTGAAGTGAAATCGGACATTTTTACAATACTTTCGTATCCGATACCGTATTTTTCCAAGGGCGAGCGTTTGTCTATCTCCCTGTAATTGAAATGTTGAAAATCATGATTGAAGAACATGGCATTATAGCCGGTCGATAAATTTGCCGTAAACTGCGGAGATATGGGTGCATCTTTCATCACCATATTGATAGCGCCTCCAATGCCGTCTCCCTCCATATTGGCGGTCAAGGCTTTGGTTACTTCGAGCCGGTCGAGCAGTTCAGACGGGAAAATGTCTAAGGGTACGAAACGGTTTTTATTATCGGGACTTGGTATTTTTACACCATTGACCAATGTATAATTATATCGTTTATCCATACCTCTGAGCAGCGCATATTGCCCTTCGCCGCTGTTGTTCCGCTCAACGATAACGCCTGAAACACGTGAAATGACATTCCCAACGGTCATATCGGGTGAAATCTCGATGGCGCGGGCGCTCACTACATTCACTACATTCATGGCGTTGCGTTCAATGAGCCGGGCGCTGTTTTCATTATTTTTTATGTAGTCGCCATACACTACAACTTCGTTGATTTGTAAAGAAACCGGTTTAAGTAAAATTGTCAAATAAGAATTTATATCTGTAACCGGATATTCAACCGGTTCATAACCTAAATATCGGCATACGATTATATCCGAATCAATAAGATCATCAAAAACAAATGTTCCGTTTAAGCCTGTGATTGCCCCTTTGGCAGTATTTCCCTTAACGGTGAGCGTAACGCCAACCAATTCTTCTCCCGTGTCGGAGTCCTTTATAATTCCCTTGACAGGTGTTTCTGCAAATAAAT
>Ga0082212_10003855_pt1 | contig 21075 bp, 17 predicted proteins | sample TergutNt197P3_FD_71548 | JGI IMG/M metagenome (GOLD analysis project Ga0082212, IMG submission 71548) | Neocapritermes taracua P3 segment gut microbial communities from Petit-Saut dam, French Guiana - Nt197 P3 | ecosystem: Host-associated > Arthropoda: Insects > Digestive system > Gut ... | reverse complement strand
GGGAACTTTAGACACTACATATTAGAATTTAGATTGTGAATAAAAAGCTCTTTTTCTACCATAAAATTTGGGTTTAACCGCCCCAAAATAACAAAATTATATTTTCAAAAATCTGTCTGAGAAAAATAAGCAAAAACTGTTCGTGAATTGTCGGAATCTTTATTTAGTTTCGTTTTCTCCTATTTATATCATCTTTTATTAATTTATTTATGTCTACCTTCGCGCCTTTTAGTACATAAATTGCAATAGTGTCTTCTCGTGCATATTGATTTATTCTTTCGGCAGCTAGATAAACAGTATCGAACAGCGGAATTTCATTTTGCCGGTATCTGTCTTCATCGTAGCAAGCCGTTTTTACTAAAATAACATCGGTGATTTGTTTATCAAACATTATCCAATTTATATAATCCGCGTTGTATGCATGAGCCACAATCTTTTTATTCTTAGCGTAAAAATTAATGGCTCCGGCTTGTCCATAATCATCGCAAAGAATGAATGTTTTATCGAGATTGGGCAGGTCGGAACAAATGCTGTCCACTTTAGCTGCCAATTCCGCCCAACCAAGCATAACCACGAAATCCTGATACAAAGGATGGCTGTTGCCATTTTCTCTACGAAGCAAATCTGAATTTTGATATTTTTGAATTTTACTTACAAAATATTCGGGGGTTTTATTTGAAAAAATCACTACATTGTACACAGGTATAAAAAACAGAATGGGCAAGATAACCAAAACAGGTTTTAGATATTTTTTCCAGCCATATTGTAAGATAGTTTCCAGAAAAACCGCTCCAAATGCAATGTAAACCGGATAAAGTCCCATGGCGTAATAGCTGTTCGCCCTTAAATAGAGGAATACCAACAGCGTGAAGACCATGCCCCCAAAAAACGTTTTATATTTGCTGAAAGGTTTATAAATCAATAAAGCATACAGGGCTGCAATAATAACGGGCAAAGCGCCCAAAAAGAAAAGCGCCTGAAACTTGACAAAATCCATTCTGTTAACATGGTCCAACTGAGAAGATTTTAACTCATCCAAATGCTGAATAAAAGGAAAGTCGTTGTTGTACTGCCAAAGAAGATTTGGAAAAATGATCAGTAACCCCAATAAAAGTGCGAAATACAACTCTTTTTTGGCGAATATTTTTCGTTGTGAAGTGAGTAAAATTGCCGGTAAAAAACCGATAATCAGGAAAACAATATTATATTTATTTAGAAAACCGATTCCGGCTGTCAAAGCGGCGATATAAATCCATTTGATGTTTTCTGTTTTGAAATATTTGATAAAAATAAAATAAAACAATGTCCAGCACAGGACATCAAACGAATTGGGTTGATAATAGATATTCAGCAATAACAATCCGGAAAATAATACGCCCGTAGCGCTTAACGACAGTGCAAACAGTCTTCCTCCCAATTCTTCAACTGCTTTCCATACGACCAGCATGGTCAATGCCCCGAAAAGTGCGGGGAAAAATTTCACCCAAAACAGAGACCCTCCCAATATCCGTATCAAACAGGATGTCCATGACAAAAATGGCGGGACGGAAAAATACCCCCAGGCTAAATGATTGGCTTGGTCAAGGTATAATAATTCATCGGAATGTAAGTCATAGTCCGAACTTCTCAAAAAATACTGAATTAAAAATTTCAGTATGATGAAACCAAATAATATGATATTTTTTCTTTTCATGAATACCTTCATCTTCGTATCCGTTGAATTATTGCTTTACCATTCGGCATTGAAAATACAAAGTAAAACATTTTTTTTGAAAATAGAAAATATTTCTGTTTTATACATCGTTTTTTCGTAAAAATTCGTATTTTTGCAGACTGTGATTTTAATAATATATTATATACTTAAATTATAACCAAATGAATCAGTTAATTGATCAAATTTCCGCATGTGTGGAAAATGGAAAAGTGAATTTAATTTCACCCTATCCGCCACAAATGAAAGGGCAGCCGGGCGCAGACGAATTAACCCGCCAGGCGCTTGACGAAGGCGTATCACCCGGCGATATCCTGAATCTGGCATTAGTTCCCGCTATGAATCGCGTGGGACAAAAATTTACGGAAAACAAGGTTTTTGTTCCGCAAATGCTGTTGTCGGCCAAGGCCATGTCGGCTTCCATGGCACATCTCAAACCGTTTTTCCAAACAGGTGAGGTGAAACGTAAAGGCGTAGTGATTATGGGTACCGTAATGGGCGACCTGCACGACATCGGTAAAAACCTGTGCTGCATGATGGTGGAAGGCGCCGGCTGGGAAGTGGTTGATTTGGGCGTGGATGTAAAACCCGAACAGTTTGTGGCTGCCATTGACGCACATCCCAATGCCATCGTAGGACTGTCGGCATTACTTACCACCACCATGGTGAACATGGGCAAAATCATCACCTCCATACGCACGAAATATCCCGATACGAAAGTTGCTGTGGGAGGAGCGCCGTTGAATAACGATTTTGCAGTAAGTATCGGCGCGAATGGCTATGGAAAAGACCCGCAGGCATTAATCATGTGGCTGGATCAATATGTAGCGTAATTATTCCATACATATGAATATGAAAAAATGGATAACAGAGATTATCCATAACCCCAAACGCATTGCTATTCCCATCATGACGCATCCCGGTATTGAGATGACCGGAAAAACAGTACAGGAGGCCGTCACCGATGGGAAAGTACATGCCGAAGCTATCATTGCGCTGAACAAACGTTTTCCGTCGGCTGCCTCTACGGTGATCATGGACTTGACGGTAGAAGCCGAAGCTTTTGGTTGTGCTATCCATTTTTCAAGGGACGAAGTACCGGTCGTCGGCCAACGGTTAGTAGGCAGCTACGATGAAGTACGGCAATTATCGGTACCTTTGCTTTCCGCAGGCAGGATTCCCCAATTTTTGTTAGCCAATCAACTCACGGTTGACGCAATCGTCGATAAACCTGTGCTTGCGGGATGTATAGGCCCTTACTCCTTAGCCGGACGCCTGTTCGACATGACGGAAATCATGCTGGCCATCTATTTCGAACCGGATACCATCAACCTGCTGCTGGAAAAATGCACTCAGTTCCTCACCGAATACTGCCGTGCGCTGAAATCAGTCGGCGTAAACGGCGTTGTGATGGCCGAACCGGCAGCCGGTCTTCTTTCAGATGATGATTGCCGGCAATATTCATCCCTGTATGTGAAGCAAATTGTAGATGCGATTCAGGACGACAGTTTTTCGGTAATCCTGCATAATTGTGGCAACAAGGGACAATGTACGCAGGCGATGTTGCATGCAGGCGCTCACGGATACCATTTCGGCAATGCCATGAACATGGTAGAAGCGCTGGAAGCCTGCCCGCAGGACGTACTGGTAATGGGTAACATTGACCCTGTCGGCGCTTTCAGAATGTCCACGCCCGAACAGATGAAACAGACGGTAATGAGCCTGCTGGAGCAAACTGCCGGATACAGTAATTTTGTCTTATCGACAGGGTGTGATGTGCCTCCGCTTATCCCATTCGAAAATATAGAAGCATTTTACGATGCATTATCAACATTTAACCTGTTTTTATAATCGATAGCTGGTCGCTTCGGGCGCCTTTCAGGAATGATTCGATATGGCGTTTTTTCTTTTCTTCGAAAATCTCGTTAATCGCGATGAGGATGCCGGTTTCTTCCACATTTCCAAATTCATCATTAAAGGCCGTTCCGAATGTGCGCATTTTGGGGGAAAGGCTCATGTAGGCATTGATAAGCGGCGGAACGTTGATACCAAGTTTTCGAACTTCCTGATTTAACACTTTGAAATTCTTTTTATAATCCGCGTGATAAAAGAGTTTTTTCAGTAAGTTTTCGTCGGTATGTGACCGCAAAGGTTGTTTCGGAGTGATAAGACCTTCCGTGTCAGGAAAATGCAACTGTAAAAAATACAATATCATATCACGCGCTTTGGGGTGGTATGAATTAAACATGGTCACTTTTCCATAAAAATATTTTAGTGTAGGGTCAATGACAGGTAATGCGCCAAGTCCGTCCCATAAATTGTCAAGTATAAACAGGCCTTTGGATCGTCCGAGTGTAGATTGATACTCAAGCGAAACAAATGAACGGCCCAGTTCGACCGTATAGGGCAAATAATTTGTCAGAAAATTTTCGGAGAAATCGAAAAAGTGCGCGGTAGCGAGTATCGGTTTTCCCTGTTTGTCAAATTTGACGTCCGTTCCACATAAAAACCGGTATCCGCCAAGAATTTCCTTCTCGGTCTGACTCCACACAATGAGTTGTCTGTAAGCTCCCTCCATCGTGTCAAACATATCAATATCGCAGGATAACCCTGTGCCTCCTCCATAATGCCGGAAGGCTATTTCGCGCTGCCGACCTATTTCGAGCATCGTTTGCGGCGAATCGTGGGCGGTTACGACATATATTTCATTAGTTGATTTATTGGTATTTCTTAACCGTTTGTCGGGCGTAAGTTCCGACATGAGACGTTCTTTGTCTATGGGCGCAATAATTTCTTGCATATACTTGTTAAAAAAAGGATGTTTTGCGATTGCAAACGTACATAAAAATACTGATTCCAACAAACGTTTCGGATAAAAAGTCTTTTTGGGAGGTCTCAACTCTCAATTGAATTTGGGGGTGTTGAAAACTTTTTTACGGCGTTTTTCCGCAAAAGACGCGGAAAATGTATAATTTTACCCCTTCATTTAAGTTGTTTCGATACCTGTGTTTTTTATAAACATCTGATAGTGAATAAAAAAGAACAAAGTTATCATATTCCGGCGTTGCTTAATGCGAGCCTTGACGGGTTGAATATATGTCCTTCGGGCGTATATGTTGATGTTACTTTCGGAGGAGGAGGCCATTCGCAGGGAATTTTGGAGAGATTGGGGCATGACGGACGTTTGTATGGCTTTGACCAGGATGCGGACGCGGAAAAGAACAGTATTGATGATGAGCGGTTTACATTTGTCTGTGGCAATTTTCGATATTTGACCAACTTTATGCGCTATCATAGCGTACAGGAAGTAAACGGAATCTTAGCCGATCTGGGCGTTTCGTCGCATCAGTTTGATGATGAGTTGCGCGGGTTTTCATTTCGGTTCGACGGCAAATTGGATATGCGCATGAATAACCGCGCAGGCAAAACGGCTGCCGAAGTACTGAATACCTATTCGGAGGAGCAGTTGGCGGATATATTTTACTACTATGGCGAATTGAAATTTGCACGCAGTATGGCTTCTCTAATTGTGAAGCGCAGGATGACGCATCCGCTGATCTTCGCTGCAGATCTGGCTGATATTGTACATGCGTTTTCGAACAACAAAAATGAAAAAAAACACTTGGCCCAGGCGTTTCAATCCGTTCGTATTGAGGTTAATCAGGAATTGCAGGTTTTACGGGAACTGCTGACGCAATCGCTGGCGTTACTTGTTAGGGGAGGGCGTTTGGCAGTCATCACCTATCATTCGCTGGAAGACCGTATCGTTAAAAATTTTATCAAAACAGGGAACTTTGAAGGACAGGTCGTGCAGGACGTTTTTGGCAACCGGAATGTTCCGCTTTGTCCGGTCGGTAAAGTGATTGTTCCTTCGGACGGGGAGATCAGGCATAACCCGCGCTCACGAAGCGCCAAGTTGCGTGTCGCAGTTAAATTATAAAGGCAGGGCATTAATAAAATAATTATGGAAAATAAGAAAAAAACAAAATGGTATGCATGGATATTGCGTGTTCTCAGAGGGGATATGCTGAAACTTTTTGCCAAGCACATAAATATGATAATCTTAGTCGTGGGGTTGCTGTTTTTTTACATCAGCAACCATTATTCCTGTATTATCAAACTTCGGGAAATAGACCGTTTGCAGCTGCTGTTGAACGAAGTCAAGTCCGAAGCGTTGAACACGTCGGTGCAACTGACAGGAAATACGCGTCCGTCGCAAGTGGAAGATCTTGTTAAACGTCTCGGGCTGGATATTGAAAAAGCAAAAACTCCTCCCTACAAACTTCACAAATAACTAATGCGAATTTTAAAACGAGTATATGTCGGCGAATAAAATAAATTCAACAGCTATTCATTCAGGGCAGAACAGTGAAATGGGAAATGAAAAAGACGGGGAAATATTTTCCCGATACTTTGGCATTATGATACTTTTAGGGATTGTTGCGATTGCTATTTTTACTACCGCCATTAATATTAATATAGTCGAAAAAAAAGAATGGCTGAAACTGTCAGCCGGACTGAAACGTCCCAGCCGTTTGATTAATCCTGCGCGGGGATCTATTTTTTCGAACGACGACCGGATTATGGCGACAAACTATCCTCAATACCATCTGTATATGGATTTCAAGTCGAGCGCCATACTATTGGACTCGCTGAAAGGTTCCGGGCGGAACAGTGTGGATTCGCTTTCCTATTATCTTTCCAAAAAACTTAAAAACCGCACGCAGGCCGGATATAAGACGCATATTCAGCAGGGCATCAAATCAAACAAAACCGATTATCCCTTATTTACCGAACGGGGCATTTCGCTCAAAGATTTGAAAGAAATAAAAACATTTCCCTTTTTTCGACTGGGTATTTACCGTAACGGGCTTTACGAAAAGGAAAGGATGTATCGCCGGAAACCTTTTGACAATCTTGCTGCACGTACAGTGGGAGATATCTATACCGAAATTGACGAAAAAACAGGTCTTACCAAAGGAAAAAACGGTTTGGAATTACAATATGATTCATTACTGTGCGGTCAGGCCGGCTGGGGTTCCGAGCAACGCGTCGGGGGACGATGGGCAACGGTTGTGGAAGTAGACCCGGTTGATGGCATGGATATTCGTTCGACCATTGATATCAGTATACAGGATTTGGTGGAAAAATCACTGACCGACAAATTAAAGGAATTGAATGCGGACAATGGTATTGCCGTGGTGATGGAGGTGAAAACCGGTGAGATAAAGGCTATTACCAATATGGAGCGTATAAGAGTGGGGCAATATGGCGAAACAATGAACCATGCTGTGGCTGATGTAATCGAACCCGGCTCTACGTTTAAGGTAGCCGCCATGATGGTGGCGCTTGAAGACGGCATTGTAAATCCTAAAACGCCTGTTGATGTAGGCAAGGGAGTTTTCAAGTATGGGGAACGTAACTTGAACGACCATAATTCGAACCGGGGCGGATATGGGATGATCAATGCGGAGAAGGCGATCTGGTATTCATCCAATATTGCTATGGCTAAGATGATCCTGAAAGGATATGAAAATAATCCCAAAAAATTTGTAGACGGACTAAGGCGGATCGGAATGGATACGGATTTGAAATTAGAAATTCCAGGTGCAGGAAAACCCAGGCTTCGATGGCCGGGCGAACGGTTGTGGTCGCGTTACTCGCTGCCGTGGATGTCATTCGGCTATGAAGTGCAAATACCCCCGATTCAGACGCTTACTTTCTTTAATGCAATTGCCAACAATGGAAAAATGGTGCGCCCGATGTTTGTAAAGGATGTATTAAAGAACGGTAAATCGGTAAAACACTTTCATACGGAGGAGGTAATTCCCCAAATCTGTTCGCCGCAGACGCTAAAGATCATACAGGACATGCTGTATAATGTAGTCAATTATACAGACCCCACGCCTGCCAGCCGCAATGGAACCGGAAGGCCGGCACGGTCGGATATCATTACGATTGCCGGTAAAACCGGCACGGCGCAGATTGCAAGCGGGGGCGCTTACGGAACAGGCGGGCACCGCGTTACTTTCTGCGGCTATTTTCCGTACGAAAACCCGCAATACACCTGTATTGTCGTTATCACCCGCCCGCGAAACGGCATTGTATCGGGCGGGTCGATGTGCGGTTCGGTCGTAAAGGATATTGCCGAAAAAATATATTCGCACTGTACGGTATTAGATATCAAAACAGCGCCTGCTGATGCGCAGAAAACGCCCTACCCGTATATGAAAAACGGCGACTATGCCGCTTTGAAAAATGTGGCAAAAGGTCTTCAGGTTAAAACCGTTGAAGAGAAAAATATAAAGTCGGACTATGTGACTTCGAGCAGTGACAATAGTGGCGTAAAGTTGAAAGAATTGCCGGTAGCCGGTAATTTGGTTCCGAATGTGGTCGGTATGGGAGCGAAAGACGCTGTATTTGCGCTCGAAAACTGTGGTTTACGTGTGACGGTTTCCGGATATGGGAGCGTCGTTTCGCAATCGGTTGCTAATGGCAGCAGGGTTGTTCCGGGGCAGGCAGTGACATTGACACTTAAATGAAAAAGAAAATGAAATTAACCGAATTGATAAATAATTATTACGAATTATCCGGCGTCGGCGCGAAGAGCAAAATTACCGGCATATTTAGCGATTCGCGACAGGTAACGCCCGGTTCGCTTTTTGTTGCCGTAAAGGGGACGACAGTTGATGGGCATGACTTTATCGGGAAGGCCATTGAGCGAGGGGCGGTGGCTGTGGTTTGCGAAAATACGGCTGCTATTGACGTAAGGGATGACGTAATTTTTATTACCGTTCCCGATTCGGCGGATGCGCTGGGGTGTTTTGCGTCGGCATGGTACGGCGAACCGTCGCGGCAGATGATGGTGGTAGGCGTGACGGGGACAAATGGCAAAACGACGATCGCTACATTATTGCATCATCTCTTCCGCAGATTGGGGTACAGAGTCGGCCTGCTGTCAACGATATGCAACTATATCAACGATGAACCTATACCAACCGCACATACAACGCCCGATCCGCTTACGATACAAAAACTGATGGCGCAAATGGTCGAAGCCGGCTGTACGCATGTTTTCATGGAGGTAAGTTCGCACGCAGTCGACCAGAAACGTATCAGCGGCATTGATTTTAATGGTGGAATATTTACCAATCTCACACGCGATCACCTTGATTATCATCAAACAACTGCGGCATACCTGAAAGCAAAAAAGACATTCTTTGACAACCTCCCTGAAAAAGCGTTTGCCCTAACCAATGTCGACGATGCAAATGGCATGGTCATGCTACAGAATACGAAAGCGAAACGGCTTACCTATTCACTCCAAACACTGGCGGATTTTAAAGGCAAAATCATCGAATCGCATGTTGACGGTACCGAAATGGAAATTGACCGGCAGGATGTTCATACCCATTTTACGGGTCGTTTCAATGCGTATAACCTGCTTGCCGTCTATGGCGCGGCAGTGGCGCTCGGCGAGGACAGGGACGATATTATCGTTGCCTTAAGCGCACTTCACCCCGTCTCCGGCAGGTTTGAAACGATACGCTCACAGCAGGGTGTGACCGCGATTGTTGACTATGCGCATACGCCCGACGCGCTAAAAAATGTACTCGGTAGCATCTGTGAAGTAGTGAGCGGTAACGCGCGTGTCATCACCGTTGTAGGGGCAGGCGGAAACCGCGATAAAGGGAAACGACCGCTGATGGCCAAAGAAGCAGCCCGACAAAGCGACCAGCTGATTCTTACGTCGGATAACCCGCGTTTCGAAAATCCGGAGGATATCATCCGCGATATGACGGCAGGGCTTAATGTAAGCGAGAAGGAGCGCACGCTTTGCATAACCGATCGGCGGGAAGCCATCAAAGCGGCAATCGCTTTTGCCAGAAAAGGCGACATCGTCCTGATCGCGGGAAAAGGCCATGAGAATTATCAGGAAATTAACGGCGTGAAATATCCGTTTGACGATAAGGAAATGATCCGTGAAATTTTCAATTTTCAACTCTTAACTCTTAACTCTTAACTTTTAACTGAAAAATGCTCTACGACCTGTTTACATATCTGGATTCAATAGACATGCCCGGCGCCGGTATGTTTAAATACATCTCCTTCCGTTCCGGCATGGCCATTGTCTTTGCCCTGTTTATTTCAACCTCTTTCGGGCGGAAAATTATTGATATATTACAAAAGAAGCAGATAGGCGAAACAGTCAGGAATCTGGGACTTGAAGGACAGTTAAGCAAGAAGGGAACGCCCACCATGGGCGGTATTATCATCATTATTGCCATCGTGTTTCCGGTACTGCTTTTCGCCCGCCTGAATAACATATACATCATATTGATGTTAATCACGACACTCTGGCTGGGCACATTGGGGTTTGTGGACGATTATATCAAAGTCTTCAAAAAGGAAAAGGAAGGTTTGCGCGGGAAGTTTAAAATTGTAGCCCAGATAGGGCTTGGACTGATTGTCGGCATGACGCTATACTTGAGTCCCGAAGTCGTTATCCGCGAAAATGTGGAGATTGTCAACCACGAGAATGTCGTTGAAGAAGTGCAGATTCATCATTTGGAAACCAAATCAACGAAGACTACCATTCCTTTTATAAAGAATAATAATTTCGATTATGCATGGCTGGCTTCGTGGGCGGGCAACTGGAAAAAAGAAGTGACATGGCTGTTTTTTGTGCTGATAGTGATTTTTATTGTTACGGCAGTATCCAACGGGTCAAACCTCACGGACGGCCTCGACGGTCTGGCGGCGGGAAGTTCGGCTATTATCGGAGGCGCTTTGGGTATTTTCGCTTACATGTCGTCGCATATCCAGTTTGCCTCTTTTTTGAATATCATGTTTTTACCCGGGGCGGAGGAGCTTGTAATCTTTGCAACTGCATTTGTCGGCGCAACCATTGGTTTTCTGTGGTATAATTCCTATCCGGCGCAGGTGTTCATGGGAGATACGGGAAGTCTGACACTGGGTGGTATTATTGCTGTTTTTGCCATTGTTATCCGCAAAGAATTGCTTATCCCTGTCCTTTGCGGTGTGTTTCTCGTTGAAAGCCTTTCAGTCATGATTCAGGTGGCATATTTTAAATTCACCAGGAAAAAATACGGCGCCGGGCGACGTGTATTCAAAATGGCGCCGCTGCATCATCATTTTCAGAAAGAAGGAAATATCGGCATTGATGCGCTTATTCAGCGTCCGTTGCAGGTGGTGCCCGAATCGAAACTTGTCGTCCGCTTCTGGCTCATTGGAATTTTTTTAGCGGTAATCACTATTGTTACTTTAAAAATAAGATAGATTAGAGTTTAGATATTAGTGTTTGATGGGGAGAAGAATTGTTATATTAGGTGCGGGTGAAAGCGGGGTCGGAGCGGCTATCCTGGCAAAAAAGGAAGGCTATGAAGTATTCGTTTCCGAGTTTGCATCTATCCGCCCTGATTATAAAAAAATACTCGATAACCATGCCATCACGTGGGAGGAAGGCAGGCATACGGACGAAATCATACTCGAAAGCGATGAGGCTGTCAAAAGCCCCGGTATTCCCGATAAAGCGCCCGTTATCCGAAAAATAACCGAAAAAAATATCCCTGTTCTGTCGGAGATAGAGTTTGCAGGACGGTTTACCCGTTCAAAGATGATTTGCATTACCGGAAGTAACGGTAAAACAACGACTACGATGCTTACCTACCATATCTTCAAGGCGGCAGGTCTTGATGTGGGGCTGACAGGCAATGTTGGGCACAGCCTCGCTTTGCAGGTAGCCGAAAGCCCGCATGATTATTACATCGTTGAGTTGAGTAGCTTTCAGTTGGATAACATGTACGATTTTAAGGCGGACGTTGCTATCCTGCTAAATATCACGCCCGATCATCTGGATCGCTATCACTATGATTTTCAGGAGTATGTAAATTCAAAGTTTCGAATCATACAAAACCAGACGGCTGACGACGCGTTTATCTACTGGAACGACGATCCGGCCATCCGGAAAGGAATTGAAAAATTCAAACCGCGGGCGACCGCCTATCCGTTTTCCGACTGCTACATGCCGGGTTTAAAAGGTTATGTACGGGACGGAAAGATAATTATAGAAACAATAAAAGGTATATATACTATGGACAGAGATTTATTATCCATTAAGGGAACGCACAATTTGTATAATTCTTTGGCGGCGGGCATAGCCGCAAAAGCGATGGATATACGCGATGAAAAGATTCGCGCATCGCTGACCGATTTTTGCGGTGTTGAGCATCGCCTGGAACCGGTTGCACGTGTGCGGGGCGTTGATTATATCAACGATTCGAAAGCGACGAATGTCAACGCTTGCTGGTATGCCCTGCAAAGCATCCATACGCCGATCGTACTCATTCTGGGAGGTACGGATAAGGGGAACGACTATTCCGAAATAGCCTCCCTCGTCAGGAAAAAAGTTCATTCACTGATTTTCCTTGGTATCGATAATCGTAAATTGCATGATTTTTTTGACGGGATGGGGTTGCAAACAGTAGAGGCGCGTTCGATGGAAGAGGCTGTCGCGCAAGCCTATCAGCTGGCTAAGAAAGGCGATACGGCGCTGCTTTCACCCTGTTGTGCCAGTTTCGACCTTTTCGATAATTATGAAGATCGCGGCAATCAGTTTAAAAAATGTGTCCGCAACCTATAATTTGTAACTTGTAATTCGTAATTAAAAAATGGGATTAGTAAATAGACTATTCAGGGGCGACCGTTCAATATGGATCATATTTATGTTCCTGTGCATTGTGTCGTTAGTTGAGGTATACAGCGCGACCAGTACGCTGGCTTATCGAAATCAGCATTACTGGGAGCCGATAGTCAGGCATGCAAAATTTCTTTTGGGAGGTTTTGTCGCTGTGCTTCTTTTACAATATATTCCAAGCAAATTTTATGCGTATGCAGTTATCATGCTTCCGGTGTCAATTGTTCTATTAGCCGTTACGCCGTTCCTGGGCCTCAATATCAATGAAGCGCACCGGTTTTTATCGTTTATGGGCATCCAGTTTCAGCCGTCGGAATTTGGAAAAATGGCTTGCATTGTTTTTGTTGCCTTCATGCTAAGTAAACAGGGTATGATCTCAAATAATAAAATATTCTGGATTATATTGACCGGCGTAAGTATTACATGCGCCCTCATCCTGCCGGAAAACTTCTCTACTGCCGTGCTTTTGTTCGTTGTATGCTATCTGATGATGTTTGTAGGTCAGGCGCCATTAAAAAAGTTGATAATGATTCTTGTTGTTTTGGTATTGTGCGGAGGACTCATGTTTGTCGCTTTCCGTTCGATGTCCGATGAGTTTGCAAAGAAAAATTTGCCTGGCCGTTTGGCGACGGTGAAAGGACGTATTGATGATTTCGGTGTGGATAAGCGCAGAAATAAATATGTGATCACTGATGATAATTTTCAGGTAAGCCATGCCAAAATAGCAATCGCCCGCGGCGGTTTCCTTGGAAAACTGCCGGGACGGAGCATTCAGCGCGACTTTCTGCCGCAGGCTTATTCCGATTTTATATATGCGATTATCATTGAAGAAATGGGGCTTCTGGGCGGCTTTTTTGTGCTGATGATCTATGTGATTTTAATGATTCGCGTAGCTGTCATTGCGAAAAGGTGTAAAAAGCTATTTCCCAAATACCTTGCGTTGGGTTGCGGCTTGTTGATTGTAATACAGGCCTTTATCAATATGGCGGTAGCCGTCAACCTCATACCGGTCACCGGACAGCCCCTGCCGCTAATCAGCCGCGGCGGAACATCAACGATGCTAACCTGTTTTTATTTCGGTGTCATACTTAGTGTAAGCCATTTCGGAGCGCACATGGGGGAAGATGAAATCAGGGAATCCGGAGTAAGGGAGGAAGCCGTTGAAATCGGGGAAGCTGATCATGCGGAAACGGATATCATAGAGGTCGACAATGAAATGGTATGAAATATTTTAAAATCATCATCAGTGGAGGCGGAACAGGGGGACATTTGTTTCCCGCGCTGTCAATAGCAAACGAACTGAAACTTCGCTTTCCGGATGCGGACATCCTTTTTATTGGCGCAGAGAACCGTATGGAAATGGAACGTGTGCCGGCTGCAGGTTATCGGATAATCGGATTGCCGGTGAGCGGTTTTAACCGTAAAAACCCGCTTAAAAATTTCAGGGTTTTGTGGCGGTTAATGAAAAGCCTTCGGATAGCCAAAAAAATAATACGTGATTTTAAACCCGACATCGTCATCGGCGTGGGCGGCTATGCAAGCGGACCAACTTTGCGGATGGCTGCTTCGCTTCATATTCCTGTTTTGATTCAGGAGCAAAACTCTTACGCCGGAATAACAAATAAATTACTTGGGAAACACTCCGCTAAAATATGCGTGGCTTATAGGGGTATGGAAAAGTATTTCCCGAAGGACCGTATCGTGATCACGGGGAATCCGGTGCGTAAAGAAATAGAAACAATCCGTGAAAAGGATGCGGAAGCGTTCAAATATTTTGGTTTGACAGCCGGAAAGCCCGTTTTGCTGGTTCTCGGCGGAAGCCTGGGCGCCCGAACTGTCAATCAAAGCATCAGTAAAGGATTGACGGCGCTGATGGATGCCGGTATACAGGTGATTTGGCAGACAGGGAAAAATAATTATGAATTGGGAAACGACGAACGAAACGAGTGCAGAGGCCGCTTGTGGGTTTCCGATTTTATTTCGCGTATGGATTATGCCTATTCAGTTGCCGATCTGGTTGTGTCGCGCGCCGGAGCGGGGACTTTGTCGGAACTTTGCCTTTTAAAAAAATCAGCCATTTTAGTGCCGTCGCCCAATGTGGCCGAAGACCATCAGACTAAAAATGCCCGTGCGCTATCGGATTATGACGCGGCTGTTCTAATTCCCGATAATGTCGCACAGGAACAATTGGCGCCCGCCGCAATCAAATTGCTGAAAGATGAGGAAAGGCTGCATGTTCTTAGAGAAAATATTGCCGGTTTTGCTCAGCATGACAGCGCTCGGCGTATAGTAGATGAAGCAGTTAAATTAATAGAAATTACATAGGGAAGATGGACATAAAAGAGATAGCATCCGTATATTTTATAGGAGCAGGCGGTATCGGAATGAGTGCGCTTATCCGGTATTTTCTGGCACAGGGAATGAAAGTGGCCGGATATGACCGTACGCCCTCTGCCTTAACGGAACAGCTAACGAGGGAAGGCGTCGCCATTCATTTTGCGGACGATGTGTCGCTGATACCGGATGAATTTAGGGATAAAAATAAAACGGTTATCGTATATACGCCAGCCGTTCCATCTTCACATGAAGAACTGACCTACTTCCGCAACCATGGATTTACTGTCAGGAAACGTTCCGAAACGCTGGGTATGATTACCGGTTCGATGCGTAGCCTGTGCGTAGCCGGTACGCATGGAAAAACGACTACTTCTTCCATGACGGCGCATCTGCTCAAACAGTCATCGGTCGATTGCAATGCTTTTCTCGGCGGGATACTGAAAAATTATAACAGTAACCTTATGCTTTCCGGACATAGCGAATTAGTTGTCGTCGAAGCCGATGAGTATGACCGATCATTTCATTTTTTAAAACCGTACATGGCTGTTGTCACGTCGGCCGATCCTGACCACCTGGATATTTACCATACACCGCAAGGTTATCGCGAAGGCTTTGAGAAATTCACGTCGTTAGTCAGGAACGGAGGCGCCCTGATAATTAAAAAAGGGATTGCCGTTACGCCCGCCATCATGCTTAATGTAAGACATTTTACCTACTCGGCTACCGATGAAACGGCTGATTTTCATGCCGCAAACATACGAATCGGCAACGGGGAGATTTTTTTTGATTTTGTATCTCCGTATTTACGTGTCCCCGATGTACAGTTAGGCGTTCCGCTGCGGACAAATATAGAGAACGGCGTCGCGGCAATGGCGTTGGCGACGCTGAACGGCGTTACTCCGGACGAGCTACGTGCGGCCATGAAAACCTTTGCCGGTGTCGAGCGCCGGTTCGATTTTCGGATAAAGACCGACAGGATCGTTTACATAGACGATTATGCGCATCATCCGCAGGAATTGCAAAGCTGCATACAGTCGATAAAGGAATTATATAAAGGACGAAAAGTGACGGGCATCTTCCAGCCGCATCTGTATACGCGAACCCGCGATTTTGCGGACGGGTTTGCGGAGGCGCTCTCCCTGCTCGACCGGCTCATTTTATTGGATATCTATCCTGCGCGCGAAGCGCCGATACCGGGCGTCACGTCAGACATTATATATAATAATGTAAGGATAGGCGACAAAACGCGCTGTCGAAAAGACCAGCTGATGGAGTTACTTGAAAAAGAAGCGGTCGACGTGCTCGTGACTTTCGGTGCAGGCGATATTGACCGTTTTGTCGAACCCATACAGGCGATGTTAAATAAAAAATATGCATAGAAAATGAAAAAAGCCCTGTATATTATCCTTGCGTTACTGCTGCTGTCTTATCTGGGAGTATCCGTATACTACTTAACGAACAAAAAAGTAAACGATACGCTGTGCGAAAAAGTGGAAATTGTGATTGCAGACAGTTTGGAAAAACATTTCCTGGCGGGAAAGGATATTGTAGCCTACCTTGCGAAAGAAAAACTTTATCCCTTGCATAAGAAAAGCGCTGAAATCAACACCTATCAGATCGAAGCGGCACTTTTAAAAAATGTAATCATCGAATCGGCCAAAGTTGTTCAGTCTATTTCGGGGATGATCACGATTACGGTTACCCAAAAGATGCCCGTATTGCGCGTGTACAGTTCCGCCGGGAACTATTATGTGGACAATACGGGACAGATCATGCCATCGAATTTGGGACAGGCCATTTATGTTCCGGTAGCGAGCGGAAATATAGAAAAATCGTTTGCCGTATCCGACTTATATAAATTTGCACTATTTTTGCAGCAGGATGCGTTTTGGAACGACCAGATTACACAGATTTATGTCAGGTCGGTAAATGACATCGAAATCGTTCCCCGTGTAGGGAATCACCGTATCCTAATGGGCAGCCTCGACGATTATGAGACTAAGCTTAAAAAACTGCGTCTTTTTTACGAACAGGTAACGCCCAGAATGGGATGGGATAAGTATAGTATTATCAACTTGAAGTATAGGAACCAGCTAGTATGTACAAAAAAATAAAAAAATAAAATGCCATGGCGGATTATATTGCAGCAATTGACTTGGGAACATCCCACCTGACGGGGATTGTCGGAGAAAAGAACGCGGATGGAACATTTTCCATTATTGCGTGTGAAACGGTGGAAACAGGTAACTGTTTACAAAGAGGTATTATATATAACAGCGATAATACGGCAAAACATGTCGGCGAACTTATCCAAAAGTTAGAAAGTCGCCTGAAGGGTGATTATATTGACAAAATATATGTCGGCGTAGGCGGACAGTCGCTTCGCACGATCGATCATGAAGAAGCGATGGACATTCCCGATGGGACGCCTGTTACCAATGAAGATATTGCTTTTCTGAAAGAAAAATGTTTAAAATATAAGCCGGATTTGGCGGATGTACTGGGTATGGCGCCCGCCGTCTTTTATCACGACGGACATAAGGAAACAAAACCGGTCGGCGTACTATGCAAACGATTTGAAGCTCATTATAAATTAGTAGTTGGACGCACTTCTATCCGTAATACAATAAAAAACAGTATCGAAGCGATTGGAGGGAAAGAACTGGCAGGGATCATCGTTTCGCCTTTGGCGTTGGCCGACGCTGTTCTAAGCCCAAATGATAAGGAATTGGGATGTGCCTTAGTCGATTTCGGCGCCGGGGTGACGTCGGTCTCTATCTATAAAAATGGCGACCTGCTGCATCTTTGCGTCATTCCGTTTGGCGGAAAACTGATCACGCGGGATTTAACCACCTTGCAGTTAACTGAAGCCGTCGCCGAACAGCTGAAAAAAGAAAAAGGTAGCGCTACCGTGCGTAAAGAAGATGAAAACGAGCAGATTCAGATAGAAATGGAAGGCGCTGACCGCGAAATAAAACTGAACGACATGAATGCGGTCATTGAAGGACGCGCAAAGGAAATCGTTGAAAATGTGTATGTCCGTATCTGCGATGTAATCGAACTCAAACAGTTGGGCGCAGGTATCGTGCTGGCAGGATGTGCAAGCGAACTTACTTATTTACCGGAACTCATGAAAGTCAAATGTAATGTGAAAGTACGACCTTCTGTTATACAAAAAGGTCTCGTACAGGATTCGGGCGAAATGCTTGGCGATCCGATGTATATGATGGCAATTAGCCTGATGCTGAAGGGAACGAAACCATGCGTTTCACAGCGTGAGCTATCTGTCAGTGATGATGAAAGCGAAACGACGAATAAAGATGGAAAAAAAGAGTCCCTGAAGGACAGAACCGGAAAGAAAACACCAAAGGAGAAACCACCAAAACCTCCGAAAGAACCGGGTATGGGATTAAAGGACAGATTCAAGGGAATATTTACTACAAATTTATTTGATGAAGAATAATTACTAAAATACAGGATATGGATACAAATGTTGGTTTAGATTGGAATATTTCGAAAGATCCGGCTAAAATAATAAAAGTCATCGGAATAGGCGGAGGCGGCGTAAACTCCGTAGATTATATGTATAATGCAGGAATCAGCGGGGTTAACTTTGCCGTATGCAATACGGATGCACAGTCGTTCAAAGATGTGAACGTGCCGGTACAGGTGACGCTCGGGGCAGGATTAGGATCCGGAGGCAACCCGGCGAAAGCAAGAGAAGAGTTTGAAAAAAGCGCGCAGGAAGTAGAACAGTTACTGACCGACGGCACAAAAATGATCTTTCTCGCTTCCGGTATGGGCGGCGGTACCGGTTCCGGCGCCGGCCCGCTACTGGCTAAAATGGCGAAAGAAAAAAACATTCTGACAGTTGGAATTGTCACAATACCTTTCCAGTATGAAAAAATCCCGCGGATTATTCAGGCATTGGACGCAGTAGAAGAATTAAGTAAATTTGTGGATTCGCTGGTTGTTATCAATAATGAATATCTGAAGACCTATTATCGTGATTTTGAATTGGTGGAAGCATTTAAAAAGCCGAATGAAGTGCTGGCAATGGCAGTGAAGAGCATTGCGGAAATCATTACCCTTAAAGGGATTATAAACAGGGACTTCAACGACGTGAGTTCGACCATGAAAGATGGTGGCGTGGCGCTTGTCAGCTACGGATTCGGACAAGGCGACAATCGGTTGGACAATGCGATTAGCGATGCACTTGATTCACCGCTGTTGAATAACAGGGATATTTATAATGCAAAAAGAGTTTTAATCTACATTACTTTTAAAAGAGGTTCCAACTTTAAAGTGGAAGAACTGGATCAGTCTGTTGATACTTTTATGGGTCGTTTCGACAGCCATATCATAATGAACTGGGGTTTTGGCGTGGATGATACGCTGGAAGAAGAACAGGAAGTGAAATTTACGATTATTGCTACCGGATTTGGCATCGAAGCCATTCCCGAGATTAAAGAATGGAAAGATGAAAACACACTGATCCAACTGCAAAAAGACGCCGATCAAAGAGCAGATGACATTAAACGCGTAAAAAAAGTTTACGGCGAGAATTTCAACATGAATTTCAACGTGAATCGCGTGTCGGATTCCAGTATCGTCGTGTTGACAATGGATGAAATGGATAATGACGAGTTTATTAATTTCCTGGAGAAAAACCCGACTTACAACCGCAGTGCGAAAGAAATTGCAAAAATACGCAAACCGGCAAGAGATGCCGTAAAAAAAGAAGCGCAAACGGCCTCTCTGAATGGAAATTTCGATTCCGCAGAAAGTATGCTGATTGAGTTTTAATAAAGTTATAACATATGGAATTCAAAACGCCATTGTATGATTGCCACGTGGCAAGCGGAGGAATGATTGTTCCTTTTGCAGGTTATTTGTTGCCTGTCCAGTATCCAACCGGTATCATTACCGAACACAATGCCGTCCGAACAGCCGCCGGACTTTTCGACGTGTCGCACATGGGCGAAATTGTCTTTTCGGGAAAGGATGCGCTGAAGAACCTGAACCATATCCTTACCAACGACTTCACCTCAATGGTCGACGGTCAGGTGCGGTACAGTGTGATGTGTAACGAACAGGGCGGATGCGTGGACGATCTGATCGTTTACCGGTTCACCGAAAACTATTATTTGGTCGTAGTCAATGCCGCTAACCGGTATAAAGATTTCGAGTGGATGCGTTTACATGCTTTCGGCGATGTTCTTGTCGAAGATATATCTGATAATGTAGCTCAAATTGCCTTGCAGGGACCTTTGGCGAAAGACATTCTTCTGCAACTTGTTTCTCCTGAAATTCTGCCCGATAAATATTATTATTTTACAAATAACGTCGATCTGCTGTCAGCATTAGTCTTTCAACGGCAGGATATTTCGGCTACGCTCAATAACCGTGACGTCGCTACGATGCAGATTGGGGGTATGAAATGCCTGATATCGCAAACAGGCTATACCGGCGAGGCAGGTTATGAAATTTATTTATCCAATGAAGAAGCGCCATCGCTTTGGAATTTATTATTAGAAAAAGGAAAGGATAAAGGTTTGATACCATGCGGTCTGGGCGCACGCGATACGCTTCGCCTTGAGGCGGCCATGCCTTTGTATGGTCACGAAATGGACGACCGGATATCACCTTTGGAAACCGGCCTGAACTTTGGCGTTAAAATGATGAAAGACGATTTCATCGGCAAAAAAGCCCTCGCCGAAAGAGGCGTCCCTGCCATTAAACGTATCGGATTGAAAATTACCGGACGAGGCATTGCCCGCGAACATCAGGATGTTTACCTCGGTGATACGCCTATCGGGCATACGACATCAGGAACCCATGCGCCATTCCTGAAAGTTCCCATCGCCATGGCGCTTGTGGACGCAGGTAGCGTCGAGACAGGAACGCAGGTCGAAATCGACGTCCGCGGTCGTCGCATTGCCGCCGAAGTAGTAGCGCTGCCGTTTTATAAAAGATCAAAATAACATTGTATAAATGAATATATTACAGTTAAGCATAGAAAAAAGTCAACTGATTGGCTTGCTACAATTGAATCAGAAGCGCATTATTTAGTAACCGGAGATGCTGATTTGTTAGAAATGCATATCATTCAGAAAATAGAAATAGTTCACTATTCAGATTTTGAAGCAATTATTAAAAATGCAGAAACTATATAATTTTAAAAATCATGAGTAAAATACTTGAAAATTTGCGTTATGCAAAAACGCATGAATGGGTTCAGACCCTTAGTGATACGACAGTGCGCGTTGGAATATCCGACTTTGCGCAACATGCGCTTGGCGACCTTGTC
>Ga0082212_10003854_pt1 | contig 21083 bp, 16 predicted proteins | sample TergutNt197P3_FD_71548 | JGI IMG/M metagenome (GOLD analysis project Ga0082212, IMG submission 71548) | Neocapritermes taracua P3 segment gut microbial communities from Petit-Saut dam, French Guiana - Nt197 P3 | ecosystem: Host-associated > Arthropoda: Insects > Digestive system > Gut ... | reverse complement strand
AACGAGCAGGATTATCATTTCAAAGTGTTGGCACTCATTTTAGGGAAATTAGGCTATCCGTGGGCTAAAAACCTGAAACATCTGTCGTATGGAATGGTGGAACTGCCTGCCGGTAAGATGAAATCACGCGAAGGAACGGTAGTGGACGCCGACGACCTGATGGACGAAATGATAACCACAGCGCGTGAGATGTCGCAGGAATTGGGCAAATTGGATGGTTTATCGTCTGACGAAGCCGAGAAAATTGTACAAACCATTGGTTTGGGCGCGCTGAAATATTTCATGCTCAAAGTCGATCCGAAGAAAACTATGCTTTTCGATCCGAAGGAATCTATTGATTTTAACGGCAATACAGGGCCTTTCATTCAATACACCCATGCCCGTATTCAGTCAGTGCTCCGCAAAGCCGCTGAATCGGGTATCGTCGTTCATACCGGCATCCAAACATCTATCGCTCTGAATACGAAGGAAGTTTCACTGATTCAAGCCATTTATAATTTCCCGAAAATCATTACCGATGCGGCTGAAACATACAGCCCTGCATTGATTGCCAACTATGTGTACGACTTGGCCAAAGAATATAACCAGTTCTACCACGATTATTCCATCCTGAAAGAAGAAAATACGGATGTGCGGCAATTCCGCCTGTTGTTGTCAAAATGCACGGCTCAGGTCATCCGGACGTCTTTGGAATTGCTGGGGATAGATTCGCCGGACAGAATGTAGAAATTGATGTTTGATATTTCGCACAAAATGTTTTGGCGAGTATGCGACGTAAATAATTGAATATAAAAGGAGTATTTGGATTTTTTTGGATAGAAGAACTTGTTGATGAATTGGAAAAAATGATAAGCAACGAGAAAAATATCCGATATTAAAAAGTTGTGTGCAAGCGTCGAGAGCGGCGTCGAGAAAGCATCGTATCTTGAAAAAGAAGTACAGCCCGAGAATGAATTTAAAATATATATAATCAAATATTTATGAGTTTTTTCAACAAGAAAATATCTAAAAGTGTGAATTTTTTTGACTATAACAATGCAAGTGAATTTTTAGACATTGTTTCAGGTATTTGGAAAGAAGGGAACGAAAGCACATTATTTTTGCCTATCGGTAGACATACTGTAGTTGCAGAAAAATTGGCAGAAGACCTGTTCATTTCAAATCACGAAACCCATAAACGTTATGCAGCGAAACTTGTCGGATTTATTGAAAATCCCAAAAGACTTCAGTTTATTACTTTCTACAGGGCAGAAAAACTATTTTACAATTCACTTCGGGATGACGATTTAAGAAGAAATAATTCTCACGAAATTATCGAAGATTTGATAATATCTACGGTTATCAGATTTGATTTAGGGTATCAGAATAATAAGAATATAAGGCGATTAGGCAGTGATTGGATTGATTTTCTTTTTGAAGTAGTTAATGACGCAATCATTGAGTATAAATGGAACTCTTTTCAATTGGCTCTATCAATATTATCTTTTCACTTTTATAAAGAGAATTGGTTTAAAGTATTATTCGCACATTGCGAAGAACACACTGTTCAAACAACTGATGAAGAAATGCCAATAAATCACAATTTATACGATGAAATAAAGAGAAGAAATGGCGAAACTGAAATGTTTGAAAACCTTCTTAATAATGTTGTAATACCCAAATTAGATATGGCGAAAAATTGGAAATTAAACAATCGAGAGGAAAATATAATTAACGGTATAATCAAATTTTATAAAAACAAATAAATGCCTGCAACACAACAATTCGGGACGTTATATACCGAAACTTGCTGAAGCCTATAAAATTTGGTCGGAAAAAATTTTGACAAATACGCAAGGAAACGAATGACAATGTTCAAATTACAATTCATCAGATATGCTCTATAAAGACAAAATATTCTCAAAAGCATGGTTCAGGGACGCTGCCCTGATCATCACCGGTACATTCAGTTTGGCCGTCGGAATGGTGTTTTTCATTGCCCCATATAAATTCGTTCCCGGCGGCGTATATGGTATTTCCATTGTGATTCACCACTTGCTGGGAACACCTATCGGGTTGGTGTCGTTGTGTATGGATATTCCATTGCTTCTGATCGGCATCAGGATTCTGGGTAGCAGGTTCGGCGTCAAAACATTTGTAGGTATTGTACTTACGGCAGTATTCGTGGATGTACTGGGACAAATATGGGGTAACAATCCACTGGTGGAAGGCGATGCCCTGCTTTCATGTATTTTTGGCGGAGCTTTGGCAGGTCTGGGATTGGGCTTGATATTCCGTGCCAAAGCCACATCAGGCGGTACGGATATTGTGGCGATGATATTGAGCAAATATACCCGTTGGCCGCTGGGTAAATCACTGATTTACGTCGATTCGGTTATCGTGTTGGTAGGACTGATTGCTTTTCAGGATTGGAAAATTCCGCTGTATTCGTGGCTGATCATATTTATCACCGGCAAAGTAATCGACATGGTGGTGGAAGGCATCAACGTCAACAAAGTAGTGATCATCATATCCGACAAACACGAAGAAATACGCGATAAAATCATTTTCAGTATGGATCGCGGCGGCACATACCTCAACGCCCAGGGAATGTACGAAGGTACGGAAAAGAAAGTGATCTACACCAATATCAGTCGTCGTGAACTGCCCATCCTGCTGGCGTATATCAGGGATATCGACCCGTCTGCATTCGTTTCGGTGCTTGATGCTCGCGATGTGTTGGGCGATGGATTCAAACCGTTGAAGGAGTGATGAATGAAGAGAATCATAGGGTAGGGTAGGGTAGGGGAGTACTACACTACCAAACTATACACCAGCGCTGCTAACGCTGCTCCCAGAAATGGTCCCAGCACCGGCACCCATGAATATGCCCAATCGCTGCCGCCTTTTCCCGGAATGGGAAGTATAGTGTGCATCAATCGCGGTCCCAGGTCGCGTGCGGGATTAATGGCATATCCCGTAGCTCCACCCAGCGACAAGCCGATAGCCAGCACAACGAACGCTACCGGTATAGCGTCTAAAGCGCCTAATCCGACTTCGGGAGCCGCAATGAACAAAACTCCAAATATCAAAACGAAAGTACCGATGATTTCGGTCAGCAGGTTGTCGGTATAACTGCGAATGGCCGGAGCTGTGCAGAATACGCCAAGCTTCGCACCTGTATCGTCGGTAACAGCAAAGTGCCTGCGATATGCAATCCACACCAGAAAAGCGCCCATCATTGCGCCTGCTGTTTGCGCCAGAATGTAGAATGGAACGCCGCACCATGCAAACTTCCCCGACAGGGCTAATGCCAACGTAACGGCAGGATTCAGATGCGCCCCGCTGGACGAAGCCGTCACAAAAACGCCTACAAACACAGCCATTGCCCATCCAAAGGTGATGACAATCCAGCCTCCATTGAAGCCCTTGTTCTTGTTTAACAAACAGTTGGCAACAACGCCATCGCCCAACAATATCAACAGGGCGGTACCAATAAATTCAGCAAAATAAGGATTCATAAATTATTTTTGATTTTTGATTATTTGAACGCTGATGACACGGATTAATCGGATCATCACGGATTATTACTTGAAACCTGAAACTTCAAACCTGAAACTTCAAACTTTTTCACTCCAGTTTTGAACCGCCCGTACTGCCCGATGCCATTCAGAAATAATTTCTTCGGCTTTTTGTGAAGGCATATCGGGGTGAAAAACGCAGTCAATCTGCCATTGTTGTTCGATTTCGGAGATGTCATTCCAGAAACCTGTCGCTAATCCGGCAAGATAGGCGGCGCCCAATGCCGTTGTTTCGGTAACTTTCGGACGTGCTGCATTTACGCCGGCGATATCAGCCTGAAATTGCATCAGCATATCGTTGACCACTGCTCCGCCATCGACCCTTAGTTCGGCGATGTCAATTTTTGCGTCGGCCTGCATGGCGTGCAACACATCCAACGTTTGCAATGCAATGCTATCTACGGCGGCGCGTGCTATATGTGCGGCTGTGGTGCCGCGTGTGATTCCAAAGATGCTGCCGCGCGCATGCTGATCCCAGTAAGGCGCTCCCAAACCTGCAAAAGCAGGAACAAAATATACGCCGCCGCTGTCGGAAACCTTATGGCACAATTCTTCTACCTCTGACGACGAACGGATTATACCCAGTTCGTCGCGCAGCCATTGCACCACAGCGCCGGCTATGAAGATACTGCCTTCAAGCGCATATACGGTTTGTCCGTTGATGCGCCATGCAATGGTGGTCAGCAGGTTATTAAACGACTTCACCGGTTGTTCGCCAGTGTTCATCATCATGAAACAACCCGTACCGTAGGTGTTCTTTACCATTCCCTTGCGGATACACATCTGCCCGAACAGGGCCGCCTGCTGGTCGCCTGCAATACCGCCCAACGGGATTCCCGCCAACTGCGGAATGGTTGTTTCGCCGTATATTTCGCTGCTTTGCCGAACCTGCGGAAGCATGCTTGCAGGTATGTCGAACAACGTCAACAAATCTTTATCCCATTCGAGGGTATGGATGTTATACAGCATGGTGCGCGAAGCATTGGATACATCTGTAATATGCAATTTTCCCTGTGATAACTGCCATACTAACCAGCTATCTACTGTTCCAAAAGCCAGTTCGCCACGTATGGCTTTGTCGCGGGCTCCTGCTACATGGTCGAGTATCCATTTCACTTTTGTAGCCGAGAAGTAAGCATCTACAATCAAACCTGTCTTTTCACGAATAATTTCTGCTATACCTTCTTTTTTAAGTTGATCGCAATAATCGGCGGTACGGCGATCCTGCCATACAATAGTATTGTAAACGGGACGCCCTGTAGCGCGTTCCCATACAATAGTCGTTTCACGCTGGTTGGTGATACCTGCGGCAACCATTTGCGAAATCTGTAAATTATTTCTGGTCAGCACCGTTGTGATGACTTCCATTTGCGACGCCCATATTTCCATCGGGTCGTGTTCCACCCATCCGGGCTGAGGATAGATTTGCGCAAATTCTTTTTGAGCAATGGCTATTGCCGAACCTTTGCGGTCGAAAACAATCGCTCTCGAACTGGTGGTGCCCTGATCAAGGGCTAATACATATTTTTCCATGATACTTCTGCTTTTTGACGCGGTGAAAGTACTCAAAAAATCAATCATTTGATATTTTTGAAAAAAAAATATCAGATTTTTATTAAAAAAAATTGTATTCATCCAATTTATGTTTATTTTTGCCGTCAATTATAAACAAACAAAAAAAGTATTTAAAAGGAATGAATATGAAGAAGATCGTATTTTCGATAGTTGCAGTTTTCTTTTTAGGAGTTAACTGTTTTGCACAAAATGAGGGTAAGTTCAGGTCGCTGAAGGAAAGTATTGCCAAAAACGATGCGGCCACACAGGATGCCAAAAAGGCAGCCGCTATTAAAACATGGCTGGATAGAGGAAAACTATTCCAGGATGCTTATAATGTGAATGTTGGATTTATTCGTGCCGGAATGTCAACCACTGAGGCTAAATTGTTTTTCAAAAATCCGAGGCAGGTGCTTACCTCTGAGGAAGGTGGTAATGTATTGGAAACCTACGAATATAGCCAGGTGAAGTTGAATTTTGAAGACGGTTCGCTCAGAACATGGGAAGAGACTCAGACAGTAGTCGACAACCCGTTAGGAGAGGCTGTAAATGCTTATAAAAAAGCAACATCGTTGGATGATAAAGGTAAGAATACCAAGAAAATCAATGATTCTTACAGAGTGATCACCAACGATTTGGAAGGAAGGTTTTTCAACGAATATTATTTATATAAATATAAAGATGCGTATCAAACTGCTTTAGAACGGGTTGAGGTAAGCAAATTGATGGGAGTTACCGATACGCTTTATTATTATTTGGCTGGATTTGTTGCTATGGAACAAAGCAAGATTGACAGCAGCATGTGGCAACCTGCAATTGATAACTTTGAGAAGGCAGTTTCATTAGGTTACAGAGAAACCGGAGATAACAAAGGACAAATTTATGATCTTCTTTTTAATTCGTACATGGGAATCAATCAACCTGAAAAAGCGTTGTCCTATGCGCAAACCGGCTTTGAAAAGTATCCCAATTTCGAACAGTTGATGTATGATTTAATCAATTTTTACCTCGTGCGTGAGGAAAATGAACAAGCGCTTGCCTATCTGGAACAAGCCGTAGCCAAAGACCCGAAAAATCCGGTATTACTTTTTGCACAGGGTAGAGTTCTCGACCAACTTGGTGAAAAAGACAAATCGCTTGCTGCATACGATGCTGCCATAGCTGCCGATCCTACATATTTTGACGCTTATTTCAATAAAGCCGTAGTATTTTATAATGAGGCTATTAGAATAATGGAAGAGGCCAATAATGCAAAAACAAACGCTGAGTTTGATGCCAAAAAAGATATTGCTGATCAGGAATTTATGAAAGCAGTTCCTCTTTTGGAAAAATCGCTTGAAATGAAACCAAATGATGTAGCCACTATGGAAACTTTGAGAATTTTATATCTTCGTATGAGAGTAAAATATCCTGAATTGGAGGCAAAATATAATGATATGGTAAAAAAAATAGAAGATTTACAAAAATGATATAAAAGGGGGAAATAATAATTTCCCTTTCTTTTCATTAACTATATTTAACATAATATATATTATACGACAAAATTGAAAGAAAATGATTCAGCATTATTAAGCAAGCCTCATTCTATCCGTCATTGTGGGCTTGACCCTCAATCTCATGAAAATTAAAGGATTATCTTGGAAGATTCCGCGTCAAGCGCGGAATAACGTACTCTTACTTGCTTTATGTGGATATGCAGTTTAATTAAATTGATGGAATACTCTCCCTCTAAGGCAACCCAGTAAACCCCTACCCTACCCCATCAGATAGCAGGTAACCAACCCCCAACACGCACTCTCAAAAAGATTATTTTTTATAGCGACAGCGTATCAGTGTTGTTGCAGAAAAAAAATCGCAGTTACGACACAAGATAAACAAAAAATATATATTTTTGCACCTTAGACGTAAAGTTTATATCACGGATGAGTTTGTTTTTCCAAACGAAGCATTTGAAGTTCATTATCGGCGTTTTCCTGTTGTTTGTGATGGGTAGCATCGCTGTGTTCGGGCAGTTCTACAATGGCCACCGGATGACGTTCGGCAAAAACCGCGTGCAATTCAACGATTTCTACTGGTCGTACTACCGCTTCGAACGGTTCGACGTGTATTTCAATCAGGATGGTAATGAATTGGCGCTGTATGCCGAATCGGTGATTACACCCGAACTTGACCGGATTGAAGGTCTGTTCGACTACATCATTGAGAAGCGCATTATTTTTATTGTATACAACAAACTGACCGACTTCCGGCAAGGCAATATCGGGCTGATTACCGGCATCGACGAGTACAACACGGGTGGCGTTACTCGCATTGTGGACAACAAGGTTTTCCTCTATTTCGACGGCGACCATGAATCGCTCAACCGGCAAATACGCGCTGCCATCGCCGAGGTGGTGGTCAACGAAATGATTTATGGCAGCTCATTAACGGCCAACATGACCACGTCGGCCACGATCAATATCCCCGAATGGTTTCACAGGGGGCTGATGGCTTACGTGGGCGAATCGTGGAGCGTGGAGATGGACGACCGCGTCAGGGATGGCGTCACCACCGGCCGTTACAACCAGTTCACCCGCCTCACCGGAAACGACGCCGTATGGACAGGTCACTCGTTCTGGCGGTTCATCGAAAAAGAGTATGGTCCTGCCGTGATTCCAATGATAGTGTACATTACGCGCATCAACAAGAGTGTAAAGAACGGATTTATGGCGGTGTTGGGCAGCGATCTGAAAGGTCTGAGCAAGGATTGGCTGAAATTCTACACTGAACTGTATGCCAATGAAGAAGGACAACCCTATCCCGACACGTCTCCCGAACTGAAACGCCCGAAGAAAAACCGCATTTACGATAAATTGAAAATAAGCCCCAACGGACGGTACATGGCTTACGTGACCAACGATATGGGACAATACCGTATCTGGCTGCGTAATTTGGAAACAGGGAAACAAAAACGGATTTTCAAACGCGAACAGAAATTAGAACAGATACAGGATTACTCATATCCCGTACTGGCATGGCATCCTGAAGGCGACATCCTCCTGTTCATTTATGAAGAAAAGGGCGGGGTGAAAATGACATTTTACGATGTCCCCTCCAAAAAAATACAGAACACCCGTAACCTGCTTTATTTCGAAAAGATTATGGGTGTGGATTTTTCGCCCGACGGCGGCAAGCTGGCAATGTCGGCTTACCGTTACGGACGGTCGGATATTTTTGTGCATACCCTGGCATCGGGCACCAACGAGCAGATCACCGACGATATGGCTGATGATCTGAATCCTAAGTTCATTGATAACGGTACGAAGATTATCTTTACATCCAACCGGACAGACGATTCGCTCCGTTTCGAGGGGGCAACCATCAGGAAACTTATGCCCGCGAAAAGTTTGTATGTGTACGACTATGCAAAGAAATCGAAAACGTTGGTATCGCTTGCCGACGAACCCTACAGCAACCAGACCGAACCGGCGGAATTGTCGCACAACCGGTATGCTTTCCTGAGCGATCAGAGCGGGGTAGTCAATCGTTATGTCAGTTCGTTCGACAGCGTCATCAGTTTTATTGATACCACTGTACATTACCGGTATACGGCAAATTCCGTACCGGTTACAGGATATTCGCGCAGTATCCTCGATCAGGATATTCATGTAAAAAATGGGTTGAGTGCGAACCTGTTCCGCCAAAACGGAAGACTTAATATGTACCGTACTCCCGTGGAGGAGAATATCGCAGGGACATTGCCAACAACCGATTATCGCAGGGAAATGTTGCGAAAGTACCGTGCTGCCGACAGTATAGCGCTTGTTGCGCAAAACGCCATTCCAGCCATACTTCTCGAAAACGGAGACATTCTGACCCCCGAAGGCGATACCGTGAAATTTGATATGAATCACGTGAATATCTACCGGTATGTGTTTGAAGTTGAAAAGTTGAATTTCTATCAAAACGAATTTGAATTAACCGATTTCCAGTTGGAAAACGACTCCATAAAGGCCGAGCGCAACAAGATACGTATCTATCAGACGGCTTTTTACCCGAATTATTTAGTTACGCAAGCCGATTTCAGTTTTCTGGAAACTTCATATCAGGCATATACAGGTGGACAGGTGTATTACAATCCCGGATTCAATGTATTGTTCAAACTGGGAGCAAATGATCTTTTCGAGGATTACAAGGTTATCGGCGGCATACGTATGGGGCTCAATTTACAAAGTAATGAATATCTGCTGAGTTTTGAAAATCTGAAACACAGGCTCGACCGTCAGATTATTTTCCACAGGCAGGCCTTTGGAGATGATGAGTATTATAAAACCATCACACATGAGTTATTTTACTCGCTTCGATGGCCGTTTACCCAAACTTTCGCCATCAAGGGAACTGCTTCATTACGTGATGATAACACTGCGTTTCTTACCAATAATGATCCGAATTCGTCTTTACGCACAGAGCCGAATTTCCGCCGGAATTGGGCAGGTTTAAAATTAGAAGCTATTTTCGACAATACCCGCACACTTGGCATCAACATTCATAGCGGATGGCGCTACAAGGTTTTCGGCGAAACTTACTGGCAGTTGAACGAAGCCTCCAACCTGTACGTACTTGGCGCCGACTTCCGCCACTATCAGGTGTTGCACCGTAACCTGATATGGGCAAGCCGGTTTGCCACCAGCACTTCGTTCGGGAATAGCCGCTTGTTGTATTATTTGGGAAGTCTGGACAACTGGATTACATTTTTCCGCACCAAACCGGTGTATGACAATACCGTGAGGGTAGATCGTCAGGAAAAATATGCTTATCAGGCGTTGGCTACCAATATGCGCGGATTCATCCAGAATATCCGCAACGGAAACAATTTCGCATTGATGAACAATGAGATACGTTGGCCGTTTGTACAGTATTTCTCCAGGTACCCGATGTCAAACTTCTGGTCGAGTTTGCAATTGGTAGGATTTTTTGATGCAGGTACTGCCTGGTCGGGCGTATCGCCGTTCAACAGGACCAGCGCCTACGATTACGAGATCATCGAAAATGAAGGCTCATCGGTGAAAGTAACCATCGAAACCGGCCGCGACCCGATTGTTTATGGCTACGGGTTTGGGTTGCGCGCACAATTGCTTGGCTACTTCATGCGGTTCGACTGGGCTTGGGGTATCGAAAACAGGGTCATATTGCCGCGTGTGTTTTATTTTTCAATGAGTTTAGACTTTTAGATGTATTTTGGGAAAATTGTAAAAAAAATAGTTATGATTACCAAAAATAAAAAATCATCGCTGAACATGTTTCGTAAAATGGGCATTGTATTAGTTGTGGTTATTGTTTCACTCCTATTTGCTTGCAAAAGCAGCAGAATGTCTACTCCATCCACAATGACAAAAACCGCTCTAAATCAAACCATGACTGAAAATAACAGCGATGAGATAATACTCTTTGGAACTCCGGAGGAATCGCCCATGTTTAACGATAAGCGAGGTATAGAAGAATTTGCTAATTATATAATTTCAAAGACCATTTATCCTGAAGAAGCTTGGAAAAATAATATTTCCGGGCGTGTATTCGTAGAGGTTACCATTGACGTAGATGGTTCTCTCACCGATGCAAAAGTAATACGCAGTGTACATCCATTACTTGATGCCGAAGCATTAAGGGTTGTCAACTCATCACCCCAATGGACACCCGCTAAGAATAGAGGAAAATCGGTGAAAGCGAAACTTACATTTCCGTTTAATTTTACTATCCCTGTAGAACAGAATGTGCAATAGACGCTTACTATATTTTCTCATGAGTTTTGATTTTTAACGCTATGTTTTTTTCGGAAATTATAGGACAGGAAACATTGAAAGAGCAATTGGTGCAGACGGTTCGCGAAAACCGCATCAGTCATGCACGTTTGTTTCTGGGACCCGAAGGATCGGGCAGCCTGCCGCTTGCTATCGCTTACGCGCAATATGTCAACTGTACCGATCGGGGCGAGCGCGAACCCTGCGGCAAATGTTTGTCGTGCGTCAAATTCAAAAAACTGGCGCATCCCGACCTTCATTTTGTGTTTCCGGTGATCAAGCCCGGCGGCGGTAAGGCTGCCGTGAGCGATATGTTCATCAGGGAATGGCGCGAAACCGTAATCACAAACCCGTACATCACCTACAACCGGTGGCTCGAAGCGATGGGCGGCGACAACAAACAGGGCGGCATTTTCGTCGACGAAAGCAGAGAGATACTGAACAAACTGAATTTCAAAACCTACGAGGCCGAATATAAGATCATGATTATTTGGTTAGCCGAAAAAATGAATCCGCAAACGGCCAACAAGTTGTTGAAAATTTTGGAAGAACCGCCTGAAAAAACCTTGTTTTTGCTCATTGCCGAATCGGCCGACCAAATCTTGCCGACCATCCTTTCGCGGACGCAAATCACCCGTGTTCCGAAAATTGATACGCAAAGCTTAGCAAATTATTTAGTGGCAACAGGGTTATGCGACGCCCAAAAAGCGCTTAGCACGGCGCACATCAGCAACGGCAACTTAGCAGCGGCGCTTGATGTCCTGCAATCGTCGGATGAAAGCGATTATTTCCTGCAAATGTTTGTCAAGATGATGCGCACATGCTGGAGTGTGTGGGGCAAGAAACAGGCCATGCTTGATTTGCTGACCTGGTGCGAAGAGATTACCCGGCTGGGACGCGAACAACAAAAGGCCTTTTTGTTATATTGTATGCGAATGGTGCGCGAAAACTTTACACTCAACCGGAAACAGCCATCGCTAACGTTTCTTACGGACGCCGAAAATGATTTTTCACAAAAGTTCAACGCTTTTATTCATCCGGACAATGTATACCGGTTGGCCGACGAGATGAACACTGCATATTATCACATCGAATCGAACGGCAACAAGAACATCGTGTTTTTGGATTTGGCCTGTAAGATTGTGGTGTTGATGAAACATTAAAAATCAAATAAAGAAATAATTAAATGACAGATAATTATATCACGCGCGGATGTTTTCAAAAACCTGTTGAAAACACCGAAGAAGGCAAACTCGGATACATTTTCGGATGCAACAAACTGAACGTGTTCAACTGGCTGGAGGCCATACCCGATAATGATTCTACCGGGAATGTGATGGAAGTCCGCTTCAAAAATGCACGAAAGGGATATTACATCAATAATACAGGGATGCCGCTATTCAAAGGAGATGTGGTAGCCGTAGAAGCATCGCCGGGTCACGATATTGGCATTGTGTCGCTTACGGGCGAGTTGGTGGCTGTGCAGATGAAACGGTACAACGTGTCAGCCGACAATCTGAAAAAGATATACCGAAAAGCCAAACCCAATGATGTGGAAAAATGGTATCAGGCTATTGAAAATGAATTGGAAACGATGCGCTTAGCGCGACAGATGGTGGCAAACCTGAAACTTGCGATGAAAATTTCTGATGTGGAATTTCAAGGTGATAAAACTAAAGCTACGTTTTACTATATCTCCGATGAACGGGTCGATTTCAGGCAATTGATTAAGGAATACGCCGATGTTTTCAAGGTACGTATTGAGATGAAGCAGATAGGCGCCCGTCAGGAAGCCGGTAAGGTGGGCGGCATTGGCACATGCGGGCGTGAACTTTGCTGTGCATCGTGGATGTCGTCATTCGCATCAGTGTCTACCGGCGCGGCACGTTACCAGGAACTTCCGCTCAACCCGATAAAGCTTGCGGGACAATGCGGAAAACTCAAATGCTGTCTTAATTATGAATTGAAATGTTACATCGAAGCGCAGGCCGATTTTCCCGATACCTCCATCCCGTTAGAAACGGAGCAGGGCAAGGCATACCATCGAAAGACAGACGTATTTCGCAGAATTATCTGGTATTCGTTTGAAAAAGATAACGAAAACGCCGAGTTTATCCCGTTGGACGTGGATGTGGTGAAAGAAATTATCCGGCATAACAAGCAGGGATTGATGGTGAAAGATTTGACGGCAAGTAACGTATTACATACAAAAGAACCGGTGATCAGTTATCAGAATGCAGTGGGCGAGGATAGCATCAACCGTTTCGAAGAAAAGCGGCGAAAAAAGAAAAAGAAAGTCAATAAAACGCCTGTGGGAGATAACAAAGCATTCCTCGTGAAGAAACCCAACTATCCTCATCGCAATCAAAATCACGGAAACCGTGAGAAACCGAATACTGAAAATTGAAAATTTGCCAAACCGCAAAAGATAAGCACTAAATGAAAATTTCTCGTTCTTCACTCTTCACTCTTCACTCTTCACTCCTGATAGCGCTGACCTGCTTTGTTCTGTGTTCATGCGATCCGGGCAAAATATATGAAAGTAATGTCAAAATTCCGGTTGAAGGTTGGCAGTATACCGATCATGCGCGTTTTGAGGTGGAAATCACCGACACTGTCAGTCCTTGCAACGTTTACATCAACGTGCGAAACAACATTAATTACAAATACATGGAACTTTGGCTCTTTGTCGATGTATACTCGCCATCAGGTACCATGGAACGCGATACGGCAAAGATTATACTGGCCGACCACCGCGGCAAATGGTTAGGACATGGACTTGGCAGCAAATTCGATACACGTTATTTTTTCCGCAAAAATGTACAGTTTCCGGCAACAGGCAAATATGTTTTCGAATACGAACAGGCTACCCGCGATGAATTACTGACCGGAATAGACGATATAGGATTGCGGATTGAGAGAATAATTGAAGATTGAAAGTGGAGGATTCAATTCGTAGTAACGGGAGTTGCTTTTGGTTTTCTTTCCTTTTATTCATTGGAGTTATCATGGGTATGGCATCCTGCAGCGGCAGGGGGCATCATGTTGCAATTATTCCGGATGTGTTTTCCTCCGATTCGGCAATGGTGGAATTTGCACAAGGTTTTACGATGGAAAAACATGGCGACATTACCTTGTTGACCGTTGCCAACCCGTGGCAGGGCGCGCAAAACGTGATGTATCGCTATGTGTTGTGTCCCAAAGGCAAGGATATACCGCCCGAATTTGCACCGTATACGGTTATTCATACGCCTGTAGAGCGTGTCGTATGCCTGTCCACAACGCATGTGGCAATGCTTTCTGCTTTAGGAAAAACATCGAGTATCAAAGCGCTGTCGGGTACGGCTTTTGTTTCGGATAGCGCCGTCCGTAAAGCCATTGACAAAGGCTTGATCGTAGATATTGGCTACGAACAGAGCTTGAACTACGAACGGATCATCAGCCTGAAACCCGACATTATTTTTGCTTACGGAGTAGATGGGGATTTAACCGGAAGTCTGACGCGGATCGCCGGTTTGGGACAAAAAATAGTATTCAATGCCGAATACCTCGAACGAACGCCGCTTGGAAAAGCCGAATGGATTAAATTCATGGCGGCATTCTATGGTTGCGAAGATCATGCCAGAGAAAAATTCGATGTCATCAGGGATGAATATCTGTCGCTTTGCCGTTTGGCGGAAAGCCGTGAACAAAAACCGAAAATATTATGCGGATTGCCCTGGCAGGGAATCTGGTATATCCCCGGCGGCAATACATGGATGGCCGCCATGATAGCCGACGCCGGCGGTGAGTACATCTGGAAAGACAATACGTCGCACGAAAGCATACCCATCAATATCGAAACCATTGTTCATCAAGGAGGTACAGCCGATCTTTGGATCAATACAGGGTCTGCCCGCACACTTATCGAAATCAGGTCGGTTGACGAGCGCCTGTCGCTTATCAAACCCTTCAAAGCCGGAGCAGTTTACAACAATTATGCGCGAATAGGAACAGGCGGAGGCAACGATTTTCTTGAATCAGGCGTGATCAATCCGCATATCATCCTGAAAGACATGATCCAAATTTTTCACCCGGATCTGCTTCCGGAGCATCAACTATATTATTATATGAAAGTGGAGTAATACTAAACTACTTCATACCTTTTCCAAGTATTTACGCCCATTCGACCTTACTCCTGCCCGACTAAAGGCTATCACCGAAATCTTCCTTAAATTTGGCAACGAGTTGTTGCGGCCAATCCGATACGGGTTCTAATCCTCCCATGAAGAAACGCAACACAGGCGGCTCATACACAAATTTTAACCCGCCAATCAGTTTGCGGTTTTCATACAGCCACGTCATGCGGTCGATAACATATTTGATTTGCGAGAGGGTGAATACCCTTCGGGGAACGGCCAAACGAAGCAACTCCAGATCGGCGTAAGTTTCATTGCCGTCTTCATCGCGTTGATTGGAAAGCGTTCCGCGTTCCATACCTCTGACGCCGGATATGAGATAAAATGCCGCAGCCAGCGCACCGGCCGGATATTGTGTTTGCGGAATGTGTTCGCATATTTTCATGGCGTCCACATGAGCGCCCAGCACCCCGGCAGGCGTCACCACTGATATGCCCTGCGCAACAAGGGTATTCACTAAATAGTCGATGAATTGCGGACTTTGCGAAATCATGGTTTCGTCCAGCGTTTCGTACAAACCAACGGCTATGGCTTCTATTTCGCGTACCGACATGCCGCCGTAGGTGAGAAAACCTTCAAAGAGGGGCACAAGCGCTTCAATTTCACGGTTAATTGTTATGTCGTTGGTACAAATGCCGCCACCGCGCGATGAACTTAGCTTGCGCGCCGAAAAATACACGATATCGGCAAGTCCGGTTATGATAGCAATGACTTCGCCCATAGAGGCGTCGGCAAATTCCGGTTCGCGCTGAATGACTAAATATGCGTTTTCGCCCAAAAGACTGGCGTCTAATACGATTTTAATTCCGTACTGGTCGGCTATTTTGCGTACGGCTCTAAAGTTGGCAATGGAGAAAGGCTGTCCGCCAATCAGGTTGGTAGAAGCCTCCATTCGGATGAAAGGAATGTTTTCCGCGCCCGTTTCCCGAATCACCTCTTCTAATTTTTCCACGTTCATGTTGCCTTTAAACGGATGTGTTGAGGAAATTTTGTATGCTTCATCGTAAAGAAGCTCCACAATCCGTCCGCCATATTGAGTGATATGCGCCAATGCGGTAGTAAAATGATAGTTCATCGGTATCAGATCGCCTTTTTTCCTGATGTAGGCTTTAGAAAGAATATTTTCTGCGGCACGTCCCTGATGTACGGGCAGCAGGTATTTCTTCTTCAAAACATCTTCAACGGCTTTTGCCATGCGCGTAAAACTCTGCGATCCGGCGTATGCGTCGTCGGCGTGCATCATGGCTGCCTGTTGCATATCGCTCATAGCGTTCGTCCCGCTGTCGGTAAGCATGTCGAGAAACACATCCGGCGTTTTCAGTCTGAATGTGTTAAAACCGCCCTCTTCCAAGGCTTTCAACCGACGCTCAATGGGCACTAAATTTAATTTTTGTACAATGCGTGGCTTATGTAACTCCAACGGGATGTTCTCGCCACTGTAAAACTTAATTTTTACTGATTTTTCTCTGGTCATACTGAATATAAAGGTTAAAAAAATAGGTGACAAAGGTAGAAAAACTATTTTGAGAAAAAACGAAGTAATAATAAAATGTATACATTAGATTTCAGTTTCCTCGTTAGAATCAAACATCTTTGCGTTATTCAATTCATTGATCTTTTCTCTTTTCATTTCTGTTACAAGATTTTGGATATCCAAACCGATACGGAAATCAAGACTCAAACGAACAATCAGTTGATAATACGGTTCAGCGCGTAGCACATCTTCCTTATCTAACCACGACTTTGCGTATGCAAAGCAGAAAGATGTGAGCGCATTGAAACTGATGAAAGTATTGTCAGTTGTCAATGCATCCAATCCGGGTATATGATTGAACAGGGCCAATACCTCGTCCGCACGGTTCTCCTGTGCCAGCCATTCGGCATACCATGCTTTGATACTTGGATGGTCAGGAAAAAGTGAATATGCTTCTTTCATCACTTCCTCGTCGATCAAGTCGCTGTCTATCGAAAGGTTATTTATAAATATATCCCAAAGGAGCGGTTCTTCGGGATATTTGCTGATCAATTTACGTGATTCAGCTATTGCATCTTCGATTTTCCCATCCAAGAAAAAGTTTAAGGACGGTTTGAGTTCTTCTTCATAATCATATTCAGGGGTGTAGGTCATGGTCAATCTGGTATCTTTGGCGATACTGTCATATACATTGTCGATATGTTCTTTTTCTTCTTCGGTAAATCCTATTGCTATATAAAACAAGTCAATCAACACCTGTATTTCCGTATCAGATGTATGATTTCCGCATTTTTTCATATAATCATTGATACTTGTATCCAGAATATCATTTAATATCTCCATGTAGGGACGGTTCAGTATGCTTGGCTTCCCCTCTTTATCGAAAAATACCACACGGTAATTATGGCCTGCCGTTTTGTTGAGGATGGTTATTTCGTGCTGGCCTGTTTCTCCGAAAGGGACTTCCAGCACAGGGGTGCCATCGTTGCCCAGAGGTATTTCTATCACAGGTATTTCGTCGGTATCCTCATCGAGAATATATTGAGCGGCTTTGAAATTCTTGTGCGGCGCAAAACCATAATCCTCGGCAAACTCCAGGCCGGCATATATAATATTATGCGCCAGATTGTAGTCACATTCTTCAAGCCAATCAAAACGTTCGAGCATCTCGTCCATTCGCAGCGGCGATTCATTAAACTTATAGGTGCAATCCTTGACGCCGCGTAATTTCAAATCGACCAAGTAATTACCCATAGTTATATTTCCATTGGTATGTTTACGGGTAATCATGATGTTGGCCATTTGCGTTTTTTCCCAATCGTCATTGAGGAAACATTTATGGATGGGCAGATTGCGGGCGCGTGTGCGTATTTGCGCCTCTACGGTGGTAGGGATTTTATTCATTGTTTGATGGTATTATTATTTTTGTTTACATATATCCAGCGCTTTCTTTACTGATCCGTGTTTTAACAGCAATTCATGAGCTTTGTCGGCATCTATGCCGAGTTCTTCCATGATCATGCGCGTACCGCGGTTTACTAATTTTTGGTTGGTCAACTGCATGTTGACCATTTTGTTCCCTTTTACGCGCCCCATTCGGATCATCAATGTGGTGGAGATCATGTTCAGAACTAATTTTTGAGCGGTTCCAGATTTCATTCGGGTGCTTCCGGTTACAAATTCGGGACCTGCCACCACTTCTACAGGGTATTCGGCGGCTTTTGCAACCGGTGAGCCGGGATTACAGGTGATACAACCGGTGAGCAGTCCGTTTCTCCGGGCTTGCTCCACCGCTCCGAGCACGTATGGCGTAGTTCCCGATGCTGCAATACCGATAACGGTATCCATTTCCCCGATGTTGAAAGCCTGCAATTCCTGCCATGCTTTTTCGCGATCGTCTTCGGCGTGCTCCACCGAACGCCGCAAGGCCGTATCGCCGCCTGCTATCAATCCGATGATCACATCGCGAACGCCATAGGTTGGCGGTATTTCCGAAGCATCGAGTACGCCAAGCCTTCCGCTGGTGCCCGCTCCGAGGTAAAATACGCGCCCGCCATGAGGTAACCGATCCATAATGTGGTCTATCAGGGCTTCAATCTGTGGAATGGCTTGCTCCACTGCCAGAGGAACTTTCGCATCTTCCCGATTCATACCGGTAAGAATATCGTGTGTGGACATTTCGTCCAGATGGTCAAAAACAGAAGGAGATTCTGTGATACTTAACGGATTCATGTAAACATCATCATAAGTTTAAAATACAACCGCAATAGTACGGTCGTCATATTTTCCGGGCGTCCAGAAATCGAGCCATTTCAGCAAGTCTTCGCTTACTGATTTTGTTTTTCCGGAAAAATTCACTTCCGAACAAATGTCATCCCAAAACTTGTTCCATTTTTCAATACTTGACAGATCTTTACTTCCGAATTTCGGATCACTTACGCCATTGGTCATCAGAAATAGCGCTGAAAAGTCGTCGATAATGGTAAACCGTATTCTGCGATCCAGTTCGGAAGGCTGGACGATTCCGGGTTTGGTCAGGAAACATTTCGCCGATGGAGCATCACCGCCACCCATAAGGTTGGCATACGGTTCGTCTTTACGATAAACGCAAACAGCGCCATCGCCTGCACCAAAAGCGCCAATCAGCCAGCCAAATTCAAATTTCTTGCAAATACACATCAGCAAAGTGGTCGCATAATCATCGGGGTGACGCTTAAAATCCGCCGCTTCGGTCACAATAGCCTGATAAGCGTTTGTTACCGAAGCAGTCATGACGTCGTGAAGTCGTTTGATGATTTCATTGCGTATCTTTTCCGATTTTTTCAGGATGTGCCTAAAGGCTAATCTCCGCAATCTTCGCGACTGTTTTGTTAACTGTTCAAGACAGGTTTCTACGACACTGCGACAGGCAATTTCCGAACCTTTTCTGGAATATTTTGCTTTACCTGACCCATCAGCCACAGCGAGCACATACCACCTTGTGTTGGTATCGTATCGTATATAAAAGTCGTCTTCCCTGATTTTTCCTTTCTCAATATGCTGGTGTCCACGCCTGCTGGCAGCAGATAAATCCTTTTTCAGCCGCATTTTTTTCTTCCGGTTCACCGAAATGTCGTACACGTCTTCATCGCGTTTCCAGTATGGGTCATTCTCATCAGCCTCACCCAGTTTGAAATCAATGTCATCTTCCACAATGAGTTTGAGTGTATGCGTAGAAAGTTCTTCTATCCCGGATTCGTTATATACTCTGACATTTAGTTGCATGTCGAACGAACCGCTTTTTTGGGGGATTCCGGTAATTTGTTTCTTTTCAGGGAAAAAGTGCAGTCCTGTTTTTTCGATGCCATCCACCCAACAAACAGCCAAAGGATTGGAAGGCAGGCAGTCTCCGCTTATCTGCGTCCGATAGGGGTAACCGGCACGGGCATTAGGTAAATTTTCCGGATTGGAACCGATAGATTTTTTTTTGTGGTTTTTTTTATTTTCTTCCATAGCACTTTGATTATATTATTTCTTCTAATTTTTTTTTACTATCTTTGCACCCGGGAAATTTCCCGGATTATTTTATTTATTAAAACCAATATGAAGTCATCATCAATACTTAATTATTTTTTATTCTGCGCGTTGCTTTTTTCCAATTGCTCGGCACATGACCCTGCAAAGATAATCATTGTTACCAATTATGGCAACATTGAATTGCAATTATATGATAAAACTCCTCAACATCGCGATAATTTTATCAAATTAGTCAAGGACGGTTTTTATGATGGACTCCTATTCCACAGAGTTATCAAGGATTACATGATTCAGGGGGGCGATCCAAACAGCAAGAATGCTAAGCCCGGTGAACGACTTGGTTATGGAGATCCGGGTTACACGATTCCGGCTGAGTTTGTTCCCGAATATATCCACAAACGTGGCGCTTTGGCGGCAGCCCGCACGAACAATCCCGAAAAAGCTTCGTCGGGTTCTCAGTTTTATATTGTTCAGGGGAAAATTTGTATTGATGACGACTTAGACCGGGTTGAAGCACAATTTGCTGAGGGGAGGGCACGTCAAATGGTTTCCCAATACTTTCAGGAAGAGGAGGCCGCCATGCGAAATGCAGGGCAGACTGTAAATCCCGATTCAGCATATATACGGGCAGAACGGAGAGCATCCGCTTTCCTGCGCGAAAATCCTTACCGCATGAAGGAAGAAGACAGGGAAACGTATAAAACCATTGGCGGATCACCACTTCTTGATGGCGAATATACCGTGTTCGGCGAAGTTATTAAAGGCATGGAGGTAGTCGACAAAATTACTGAATTGGAAACCGACGATGCCAGCCGCCCAAAAGTTGACGTGAAAATCAGACAGATAAAGGTGAAATAATAGAACAGAAGGCATAGTCAGATCACAGAATAAATCCGGATCAATATAACCAACTTGTCACACTTATCACAGGTTGCATTTCAACTGTGACAAATTCGTAGATGTTGTTTTAAGCTTTCCATCCACAAATACCATCAGCCCTTTTCCCTTGTTATACTTCAACCCT
>Ga0082212_10003853_pt1 | contig 21087 bp, 13 predicted proteins | sample TergutNt197P3_FD_71548 | JGI IMG/M metagenome (GOLD analysis project Ga0082212, IMG submission 71548) | Neocapritermes taracua P3 segment gut microbial communities from Petit-Saut dam, French Guiana - Nt197 P3 | ecosystem: Host-associated > Arthropoda: Insects > Digestive system > Gut ... | reverse complement strand
GGTAACCGGCTTGCCTTTGGAGTCGTTGACCTTGACAAGCGTGCCCCAATCCGGGGAATCCTTGTCAAACCCACAGTAAAGCAGCATGATGCCCAGATCCAAAGCGTCGACCACGTTGTCCCTATTCAGGTCGTATTTTGAGAACACGCGCTGGTCGATGTTCGTGGTAGCCTCCTCTGCTGCAATTATTACGTCGATGTATCTCGTAGTGTCTCCGCGAAGCCCGGCAGCTTTGGCAGTCGTCACCTTCATAGTGGCGTCGCCTGCCGCCCTCGGCGCGTATATGAACTTTGCGATTTCCACAGGCCCGATCGCCGTAAGGCCTTCGTTCGCCCCGGCTGGGTAAGCCAGCGTTGCTGTGCCTTTCCACAGATTGCCGCCCGCATGGCTCCAGAAAACGTCGTTCATCACTGTGAAGCCGTTAAGCGGCACGATGCCTTTGCCGGAAAGCATGTCGCCGTCGACCACGAATTCCACTTCAATGTTCAGCAGGTTTTTCGCATTGCTCACAGACATCGTGAACTCCACATCCTTGGCGATGTCGCTTTCAACGTCAGCGCCTAAGCTTAGCCTCAGTATATCCGGGAAGGTCACTACTGCGTCGTCTTTCGCAAAGGCAGATTCGCTGTAATAGCGGGTCACGGTGCCGTCGCCGTTGTCAACAACGCTGAAGTGCTTCATGAAATCCCAGATGACAGGTGAATACGACTGGCGGTTGTTGTGGGCGTTGAACAGCGAATAGCTGTATTCCATAAGGGGTATGCCGAAATCGTTGTTCCACGTAAATGTGCGGATCCTGGCATTGTTCGTGCCCCATTCTGCCAGCGTACCGTCGTCCTTGTTCGTGCCGCCGTTGAGCGAGTTGCCGTCCCTGTACCTGACAAGGCTGCTCAGGTTGCTTGAGTTAAGCCCGTTGGCGTCTGTATAATACGCTACCCATCTGTAGAAACCGGTAGTCGCCCCCGGCGTAGCTGTCCCGTTGTCCCAATAGATGTCCGCACCAGCAGCCGCCGCCGCAGTGGACCGCACCCTGTTTGCGGTTTCGTCTTCGGGGTAGCTGGTATCCGCTATAAAGCCGGGGAGCCCTCGGTTGGAGCTGTTCCCGTCGCCTATGAACATTCCGGTCGGTATTGGCTTGCCTCCGGATTCAGGGCTTGGGTTGCCGGCGTTGGTCGCATAGGACGCAGCCAGATAGTCGGTTTTCTGCACCGAATACGTAGCTGTAAGGCTTCCTCCTGCTGACTGCCCTGTAGTATAAACCCTTGTCATGTCGAACCTGCCGTCAGATACCAAGCAGCTGTAAATCGAATCGAACAACGTCAAGCTCTCAGGTGCCCTGCCCCCGGAGCCCTGTGTTGTCCTTGTCGTAAACACCAGCGCAAAACCTTCAGCAGCAGCGGTCTGCCACCATGCTGTAGAATCAAAGAACAGGTGCGCGGTCTGGCTTGCGCCGTGGTTGACTATTACGACAGGAATGTCTTTATCACCTGCGGTTTCCGGCACATAGAGCAGCATGTCAGACAAACCGGCCGAAGTCGTCAGCAACCTGAAACTGATGTCTGCCTCTACGTCAATGCCGTTGAGATCTTTGCCGCTGACTTTGCCGCCGGCTGCCTTGCTTGGCGAGGTGAAGCGATCCACCTGCACAGCCGTGTAGTCCAAACGGTAGGTCAGTGCGTTGCCGTATGAAATAGTGCTGTCGTACCGGGTATACAATGCCATCGCGTCACGCAGCGCCCTTGTGAACGCATAGACGCCTGTGTCTGCGCCAGTCGCAATGCTTGTAGTCTTTGAAATTTTCCCGGCATATTCCGTAGGCCAAGTGTCTTCTTTCTGTGCGAAGACATCGCCGGCTGTGACGTCGGAGCCGCCGAAGCTCGACAGTGAGCTGTCAGCCACTGCAGAAGTCGCCCTGTTGACCTTTTTCCAGTACGCCAGGCTGTCGCCACCGCCGGCGTTGACCAGCCATGTAGGAACAGGCATGTCTCCCTTGGTCAAAAGGCCTTCATAGCCAGCAAGCCCTGGGTTTAGGATGTTTTTCAAGCGGTCAGCCATGCCGATCAGTATCTTTTGCTTGACCCGGATGCCGTCTTCCATCAAGAAACGGTTCTGGTCGCCGTCGGACATGTGGAGCCAGCCAAATGACGCTGCGCCTGCGGCGTTCAGTGTAGCAGCCCCTGCACTCGCGCCGCCCACGTAGGACTGCGCGATAACTAGGTTCGGGTTTTCAGCTGCCCAGGCTTCCAGCGGGGCTGCTCCTTCTTTGTAGCCGGTCAGGTAGTAGATGCCAAAAGTCGTAAAGAACGACGCTCCGCCGCCTTGGTGGTAAGCCCTTGCTGCGGCTATGTAGTCTTTTTCGCCTGCGGCGCTGCCCCATTTGCCCTCCTTCGGCACAAGCATAAACAGGCATTCTCCGGTCTCGTCCGCAATCCGTTTCCAGCCGCTTTGAATAACAAACCTGTCAACGTCGACGCCGTCAGGCACTGCGATGAAGTGGAAGTACGGGCGTATGACTGCCGTGCCGGGGATGTAGTAGCGGATTTCGCGGTCGCCGTATGGGGCAGGCAGCGAAGCCTTGAAATACCCGTTGAGCGGCTGCTGGTTGCTTTCCCCGTTCTTTGCTGCGGGAGCGGATACGCCGGCAAGGTCAACCGGCACAAGGGCTGTGGCGTCTTTCAACGCCCATTCCTGAAGCGCGTCTGCGTAGACGGTGTATTCGTACCCCACCTTGTTGCTGGTGGCAGCTGCGCCCCGGGCAAGGAGCGTATACGTGTCGCCGGGTTCCAGCTTGCTGTTGTAGACGAGTTTGCCGCCGACAATTTCGTAGTCCGGGCCGTAGAAAGGCTCGTCTGCGAAATACCAATAGCTGAGACGTGTCGCCGAGTGGTCGGTCTCCCCCCAATAGTAAAACATTTCGGACGAGAGCCCTGTCAGGCGCAGGTTGTCCTCAATCCAAGCGTCGTCGTACCCCGCCCTTTTGAGGGACTGGGCATAGTTTGCTGCGTTCGTGATGTTGTTGGAGTCTTGCTCTCCGTCGATTGCCCATGCCCTGAGCCCGGTAGCCGCTACCGCATCCCGGTCGTCTGCAGTCCATGAAGTGCCTAGGCTGCCGTTGTGGCACAGGAAAACGCCGATGTTAAAGTTGTACACCTTTTTGTCAAGCAAAGCGCCCCTCAGATGCGGCCCGTTGTAGGGGCGGCCTGCCAGTGCGCGGATCACTTCGCTTGACGCGTTTGTCCCACGCGAATTTCCGTGTATGATGATCTTGCCCGTGTCGATGTTGTAATTGTCGATAAAGTGCTTCATGACCCTGACGTCATCGGTGACGTAATCATAGTCCGGTCCGCCCTGCGTGCTGCTGGACCGGTCGTGTATACCGACGATGAACACCCCTTTGTCCATCCAGGAAGTAAGCGAAGCATCATAGGTTATGGCTGTGCCTTCGTTGTTTGTGCCGTCAGGCAGTTTCCAGTAGGACGTCCCTGAACCGTGCAAGGTGAAGACTATAGGGGTCGCCTTGTCGCCAGTGTAGGATTCCGGAACGTACACCCAGCCCTTGACAAAGTCGTCGCCGGTGCCGTCAGTTGCCGTTGCGGAAGTGCTGGGCACTTTAATCCCTGCTTCCTCAAATGATAGGAACCCGCCTGCGCCGAATTTCCTGTCAACCGTCTTTTTCCAAAGCCCGCTTGCGTTATAGGCGCCTTTGTCGTCAGCAAGGCAAGCCGCCTTAGCGGCATCCTCGCCTGCATGGCGCAGCTTCAGCTCAAGGCAAGCGCGGGTTTGGTAGCCCATGCCGGTGGCGTTCCTTTTGTATTCAGCGCTGTCTGCGCTGCCGTAGTAGATTGCACCGTCAACCCCCCGGTACCAAGCACCTGTAGGATAAATGCCAAAGGCATTGCGCCCACGGGACCCAGTGGCGCCGGCTCCGCCATAAATCAAAGCGTTTGTGGCAATCGCGCATGTGTCGTCATAGATTTCCAGAGTGACGGTTTGCCCGTTCACTGACACGCCTTTAATCTTGACAAGCCCAAAATCGGGATTCATGGAACCGCGATCCTCGATGATGTAGGTGTCCTTGGTGACGCTGCCCAGCTCCACGCCGTCTTTGTACACGACCTCCACTTCCACTAGGCCCTGCCCGTAGAAAGTCAAGTCAGTATAGGCTTGAATGCTTGCGATGTCGTCAACGGTCAAGCCTGCATCCTCGCTGCCGGCATACGCGGCGCCGCCGGCGCCGAGCGGCAGCACAAGGCTGAGTACGAGAACCCAGATCAGTGCCGATTTCGTTGTTTTGATGTTTCTTAACATTAATAATCAATCCTCCTTTATGTTAAGTTTGCCCCTTTTGTTCTGTCGTTGAGGTTCGACCTTTTCAGCCTCTTTTTCGTCGTTGAGGTTCGACCCTTCAGTCGTTCCTTTACCCCCCTTCTGTCTTGTTGATATTGAAATACTTATTTTAGGTATACTGATATATCATTCCAATATCAGTATACCTTAGATGTCGCATTTGTCAACATATTGCGTAGAATATTTTAGACTTTTTTTATCATGATAACCGAACGGCTTGTTCGAAGCACCGAACCTTCGACTTGCTCAAAGGTTTTATTGCCAATTCATAACAAATATGGAAAGTATATTGCTATATGTCACTCCTCCGACTGGTAGAATTGATGCTTCAAAGGCTTGAGAGTGAAATGTTGGATAACGTGTGTTTTGTAGAGTTTTCCATTTTTCATTAAATTCACTGAATCAACCTACGGATGGCAGAGAATTTTGGCTTGCCCGTGAACTCTCTGTCACGCTGGACTATACAGAATGGCGTAATTTCTCAAAAGTTATCGACAAAGCAAGGCTTGCTTGCAAAAACAGCGGATTTGATATTGACGACCCTCGCAAAGAAGTCATCGCTCTTGGACAGACTTACTTTGCCATCCAGACCCGGCGCCAGGAAATCGCTGATTATTTCAATCAGCTCGATGAGGACAACAAGCGGCTTGTAGTGCGTGGCAATATTAAGCAATGAAATCAGATGCTTGCCGAAGCCGCCCGCAACGCAGGGCTTATAACAAACGAAGAATATGCTGTTTTTCAAAACGCAGGATATAAAGGCTTATATGACGGGCACCCAAGCGGAAGCTTTTTATTTACAAACATGCAAAATCCGCTTATAATAATAAGTGCCATCTGCTTCGTGAAAGGAGCCACGCCTGATGCAAAAAGAAATGAATATCCAAAACGTAGCAAACGACATTCGGAAAGTACTGTCCCTTAATCCGGGGCTGATTATGAAGATAGGTATTTTTGGTTCTTTGGCGCACGGGGATTATAACAATGAAAGCGATATTGACTTGCTTGTCAGGTATGATTCCCCGTCTGTTTTTTCTATGGAAAAGATTGCAAGGTACTGTGAATTATGCTGCAAAATACAAGAGGATTTGTCAACTTTTTATCAAAGAAGTGTTGATATTGTTGATGTTGAAGATGATTCGCTATCCAATATGTATGACACTGATGTTATTAATGAGGTTGTTTGGATATGAACAGAAGTGACCGAACAACGGAGCATTGGAATTTAAACATTTTATTCGACTGATTCTGACACCATTAGTAAAACTCGGCCAGCAACCTATTCCGGTCATTTATTCGCGCTGGCTGCCGACCAAAAACTTACTATTTGGCAAGTCTTTTCCGTCTCGTTTCGTGTTTGGGTAGAAAAGGTCCATCCCAAGTACATAAGATGTTATGATTTCGATTATGACAGCAATTATAAAAACTGAAGTTGGCAAGTGCCTTTTTCCTTCGCCAGTAGATCTCTTGAACTTGGTATACACAGTGTATGCACTATTAGCAGTTTTCGGCTGCCACGCCGTCGGCGAAGGTGCAGGGTTAAATGCTGGTATGTCAGCGTTTTGAGGTTCGCTCAGGCAAACCCATATATTCCTTCCGCCACCTAAACACGGAATAAAACCCCATTCGCGGTTTTGTTCATCATTATAGGCATGGCAAACTGAAAACCTCGCAATATTCCAGTCCCAATCATCAATTATCCAATGTGGGATTCCAGAGCCAGGCCACTGCCATGTGACAACCGATTTGCTGTTTTTTATCTCAGAATAGTCCCCATTATATGGATAAAACTCATCAAGATGCTCATCCTCAAAGGCTACGCAATCATATTGGACTAAAAGTTGATCCATTTTAACCCAACCGAAGGGCACCCACTCTTCGGATTGTTCACTCGGATAGGCTGTGACAAAGCCCCAGTCATTCTCATAAACGTATTCAATGAAGAGTGTTTTGCTATTCATTATTTTCAATATTTCGCTGTTGTAATCCGGGGCTTTTATTATGGACACGTAGCCATTCACTCCGTTCGCGTAAAAACTTCGCCCCAGATACTTACATGCGCTTTCATTCAATTCGATAAAATTATTCTTATTTTCGGCAGTGTCAACATTGTATTCGTAAAACAAAAAACCAATTGAGATGAGAAGCAATACCAAAACCATGACTCTAGTCTTTTTTTTCATCATCATCTCCTCCCTCGTTTTGATATGTTTTTTTGTTTTGATGAATATAATATACTTGTATTTTATTATAGGTGAATTTTCACAATAATAATAGTGACAAATGTCACGATTATTAATGACATTTGTCACTTCCATGTGAAAAACGAAGGCATGCACTATGCCTTCGCTTTTCCTTGAGGTTGTTGAGTTTTTATGAAAAAAGTATGCTTGCTGCAAATGTCATTTGGTGTAATGGATGAAAAGGTCGAGCAAATCAAGCATGTCTATCACTCCGTCGCCGTTTACGTCGCACATGCTTGCGGTGACCGGCTTGCCTCTTGAGTCGTTGACCTTCACTAAAGCACCCCAATCCGGGGAGTCTTTGTCAAAGCCGCAGTACAGTAGCATGATGCCAAGGTCTAGGGCGTCCACTGCGTTGTCCCTGTTCAGGTCGTATTTTGAGAACGCGCGCTGGTCAATGTTCGTCACGGCTTCGCCCTTGGCAATTATTAAATCAAGGTAACTTGTCGTATCCCCCACAAGGCCGGTTGCCCTAACGCTTGTAATTCTCAGCGAGGTGTCGCCTGCGGCTTTCGGCGTGAATATCAGCTTCGCGATTTCAACAGGCCTGATTGCCGTCAAGCCATCGTCGCCGCCCGCCTTGTAAGCCAGCGTGACCGTGCCCTTCCACATGCCTCCGCCGACGTTCTGCCAGAAGATGTCGTTCATGGCCGTGAAGCCGCCTTCCGCCTCAATGCCTGTGCCCGCAAGCATGCTGCCGTCGATCACGAACTCTGCTTCGACCGTCAGCAAGTTTTTGGCGTTGCTGACAGACAGCGCGAACTCGACGTTCTTTGCGATGTCGCTTTCGGCGCCTGCACCGATGCCTACCCTCAGTTTGTCAGGGAAGATGACCACCACGTCGTCTTCAGAAAACGCGGATTCGCTGTAGTAACGTGTCACTGCGCCTGTTTCGTCTTCTTCGACCCGGAACTTGCTCAGGAATCCCCATGCCATGCGGAACTCTTCAGGATAGCAGTTGTGCTCCCTCGCCAAAGTGCGTGTAAACCGCACAAGGGATACTCCCTGCCAGTTGTCCCATCCGTATGTAAAGTAACGCCCCTCTGGCGCATACATAGAGGTGGAATCAACGAAGACCTGTTTGTCGTACGCTGTGCCGGTGGCCGGGTAATTCACAGAAAGCCCGTTCATTCTCCACGCGTTCCTTAGCCAGGCGATGTGGCTGTTGTTGTTGACCCATGGATCCAGAGTGTTGCTTGCGCTTGTGTCAAAATGACCAAAGAACACCCATACCGGCATCATTTTAGTTGTGGTGAATGCGTTGCTTATGCTCGGGAAAGAGGTTCCGGACACGCCCGCAAAGTAAGTCTCCGACGTCGTCGCAATGGCTACCGCCTGCTGATTTCCCGCAGAATGGCCGGAAGCGTAAACACGGCCAAAGTCCACCTTCGCGCCCAAATCCAAGACCTCGTCTTTGATCAAGGCAAGCAGCGAGCGGGCAAAACTCGAACTGTCGTCATTGCCTGTATGGTTCAGCGCTACGGGGCTGGTGTAGTTCTCGCCAACAATTACGACAATAAGCCCTTCGTCGCTGGCAACGCCCCACCAGTGGGAAGCGTCCATGAAAGTGATTGGGGCGTGTGTCATGCCCGGGTAGACGATGACCATAGGTGCGCCATCAGGATACTTGGCCTTGGCTGAATCCGGCACATATATGATCGCTTCGCGGGCTTCGTTGGGGCCAGCGCCGCTGGAATACCTTGCGTAGGCGAACATGGTTGAGAATACGGTGCCGTTGGTCGCCTCAATGCCGGGTACGCCCACCTTGGCAGACTCGTTTGCGTGAAGCGAAACCGTCTGGCTTGATCCGTTGACTCTCGTGTAGGCAGTAGCCGGAAGCGCCGTTCCTGCATTTTCCGCAGCGGCATACCTCGAGGCCTTGCCTGCTTCGAAGTAATCCAAGCGGTAATTCAAGTGGTTGCTGTACGCCCACTGCCAAGTGAAGCGGGTGTACTGGGCAAGGAAGCTTCGGATTTCCTCCGCAGTCAGCCCGGTATCTGCTGTCAGCCTGACTTGGGACACACCGTAATCGGCCATTGGATCCCAATGCAGGATGTTCTGGTTGGCGTAGTCTGTAGCCCAGGCATTCGAATCGATTTTTTGCCTGTAAACGCCGGCTTCGGCAGTGGCAACTGCATCGTTGACATTGATCCAGTGGTTCAGGCTGGCGCTCCCGGCGTAACCGTCGCCGGAAAGCAGCGTGGGCACCGGAATGTCTGCGTTGGTAACGAAATCTGTGCTGTATTTGCCTCCGTTATCTGCAATGGTCTGCAGGGTGCTGCGGAAAGCGGCGTCATTTTCTCCGGGTTGGTACGTGGAAGTGCTTACGCCGTTGTAGATTCTGGCAGAATTCGCGCTAAAGGTGGCCGCGTCCAAACTGTCACCGCCTATGAACGCCTGACTGATCACGCGCAGCGGGTTGTTGGACGTGAATGACTCCAGAACCTTCGCACCCTCGCCGTACCCGACAAAATAGTTCGTCGAATGGGCTGTCGCAACGACTATGGACCTAGTGGACGTACCATTCGCGTTCAGTACGTACACCTCGATGTTTTCCTGCCCGATGACTCCCCTGGTATTCGCCGTACGGGAACCGCTGGGAACGCCTGTGTTGCCGATAAGCTCTTCCAAACAGGCGGCCAGATAAGGGGCTTCTTCGGAAGGCGTACCCCATTTGCCGCCTCTAGGCTCAAGGACAAACAGTATTTCCCCATACTTTTCGGCTTGGTCAAACCAGCCTTCTTTGTACAGGAACTCCGACGTGTCCACTCCGTCTGGGACAGCGATCACAGTGAGGTAGGTGCGCAGAGGCGCGCGCTCGCTGATGTACAGCTTGTACGTGCGGCCTGCCAGCTCGGGCCTCGGGGTTGTGCCGGTCGTGCCGACTTTCGCGCCGACAGCATTGGTGGCAGGGAAGTAATGGGTGAAATAGCCCTGCATCACTTCCGGTTGCTCAATGATTCTGCTGCGGTCGATCATCGTATTGGGGAACGCGCCGCCGGCAGGTGTGTTCGCAAGTACCACACCATTGAGGCTGACAGGAACAGGCACCTTGGAAGGTTCTGGCACACCGTAAACATGCTTGCCTGTTTCGTCCCGATCCCATTTTGAGAACCAGTCTTCCCACATCAGCCATGCGTCGGAAACAATGTTGTTGTGCGAACGGCCAAGGCAGCTGACCCGCATCACCCTCGGAACGTCGTCGCTGTCGCACCATACCCATTTTGCATATCTGCTGCCTGGGTATTCTTCGGTGTTGGGATGCACGATGTACCCGATGTCGTTGCCTGACGCCAGAGGCAGGCCCGATGGCGTCGCCACTGAGTTTGCTGCAGACAACCCATGCCAAGCCAAGAAACGTGTCTGGCTGTTGGTGTAGTTCTGCGTGTCGTGTTCGCCGTAGATGAAGAAGCCCGGAACCGGTTCAACGCCCGCTGGGGGGTTGGAAGAGGTTGACAGGGCTGAGCTCACGCCAACTGCCGTAACCTTGTCCGCCAGAACAGCTGCCACGTAGCTGGCAAACCCGCCGCCTTGAGACTGTCCGGTCACATAGAGCCTGTTGAAGTTAATATAGCCGTTGTATTCCGGTTTTGCTTTGATGTCCGCCAGAACAGCTTCAACAAACGCAATGTCGTTCGCGTTCTGGCTCCAAGCCGTGTTGATGGCGTTTGACTGGGTTTTCGCGTTTGGCACCACGACTGCAAAGCCCTTCTCCCTTGCCACGTCGTACCATTGCGAACTGTCGAAGAACAAAGTGTTGGGCTGCGTCATGCCTGCGAAGACAAACACCACCGGAGCGCCGTTTGGATACAGGCTCTTGTCCTTCGCCTTGTCTGGGATGTAAATCAGGTACTCGCGGTTGTAATTCGTCGTCCCTTCCCTTGTTTGCATCGGGACGCGGTCGTATTCGCTGCTCGGCAGCCTCCAGCCCAGAGCGTTGCCCCAGGGGCATGACACGTCATAGCGCGAGTATTGCCCCAAGAATGCATAAACCTCCTGTGACACGCTGGGCACCGCATAGTCAATTTTTTCACCCAATACGGCAACTTTTGACACCACGTCGTTCATGGAAGTTGCTATCGCCCTTGATTTGCTCTGTGTGAACAGGTCGCTCCCAAGCGGGCCCGCCCCCTTTTCGGCTATCCCGGCTATCTCGCTTGAAGCTTTCCAATAGTCAATAACAGCATCGGGTATGTTCTCCCCAACAAAAAGCGTCGGGACCGGGACGTCTTTCCTCTGTATTTTTTGGAAAGTGTGCGGCGGCCTAGACGTCGGGTACGTTGCATTGGCATTAGCATCCAAAGTGACTGATGTCGCCTCCTGCCCCTGCACGTAATAGTACTCGCCGTATTCTGCCAGTTTTGCTGCGTCCGCCTTTGAGTCGAAATACGCTTGGCTGATTACAAACAACGGGTTGGCTGCCGCGTACTGCTGAAGTATGTCGCCCCCATCCCCGTAACCAACAAGATAGTACGTGTTGATGGTGGAAAACCAAGTCCTGGCGCCGCCGCCGTGGCCGCCGCTGACGATATAGGTCATGTAGGCCTCTTCTTCAGCCGGAGTGCCCCATCCGCCGGCTCTCGGCATGGCAATAATCAATCCGAGGTTGTTTTGGTCTGCGATGTCGAACCAACCGCTGTCCATCAGAAATTTGGTGACATCGGTACCGGAAGGCATTGCCAGCACCGCAAAGTATTCGCGCAAGCGCGCACCTTCAGGTATGTAGACCCTGACCTGCCGCCCCGCTACTGCGGATGCCGTGAAGCCCTGCTCAAAGTAGCCCGTATAGGGCAGGCTGTTCCCTCTTGCGGCTATCGCCGCAGCACCTCCGCCGATGCCGGATGTGGGTGAAGACTGGAGCACAGGCTCGGCATTCAGCCTTTCGTCGGTACTGCCAAAGCTGAAACTTAATGGCAACACCAAGCTGATTACAAGAATCCATACTAACGTCGATTTCATTGTTCTTGAGTGTTTTTTCATTTGATTGATCCTCCTCTCTTTGCAAAGGGCTGTTGAAATGCTTCAACAGCCCCCCAGTTTGCGTTCTTCAGCAACGCCGCAGGCTCACCTTGGCTACTGCCTGTAGGAAGTAATATCGAAGTGGCTGAAAAACTTCATCAAGTCTGACAAGTCCTTCTCAAAGTCGTCAAAGGTGTTCGCCTCGCACGATATTATCCCTTTGTAGCAAATCTTCTTGAGTGCCTCCATGAAAGGCGCGTAGTCGAAGTCGTCCGTCAGTCGCGGTATCGGCCTTGTCGGGAAAGGCACTATCGGGTTGTCAATATGAATATGCTGAATTTGGTCGGCGTATTTTATTATTTCGTCATATGGCCGCTTTTCGTCGACGAACCAGCGCAGGTCGATAAATGTTTTTAGGTTGTCCACGCTGAGCATTTCAGCGAGGGCTATCGCCTCAGGAATGCTGAGAATAAAATTCGATACCACGGGCGACAGGGGTTCAATAATTACTGTAATATTATGTTTAGCGTTAACTTCACATATGAGCTTGATCGCTTCGCATACTTTTTCCCTTGCGGCATCTGTTTCGCTTTTCGAAGCATCCACAGGCAGGCTGCGAGTTTTCCCGTTCCCGAAGTTGCAGAAGCGGGCACCGAGCTCTGCCGCACGGGCCGCGCCGAGCTCCAAGTGGCTGCGGTATTCCTCAATTGAAAAATCCGGTGAGATTATTTGCTTATCCAAAGGCAACGGGTTGTTGACTACTTCGGCCGTCAATGGGCTGCCCGCAAGCTTTCTCTTCAAATCGTTGAATTCTTCGTCCGTCATCGGAACAATTTCGCGGTAGTGCATCTCAATGCAGTCAAACCCCGCATTGGCGATGGCATCGATGTCTTTAGCGAATCCAAAGCTTGATAAACGCATTTTCATGGCTGTTTCTCTCCTGTCAAAGACTAATTGGCTGCTTCGAGCTCATTAATAAGTGCATCCACAATAGCGTCTCCGATGTCATCACGTATCGCCTTATACACACTGTCAGCTTTTGCGATGACCTCGTCAATGAATGCTGGGGCAAAGTCGATGACCTCCATGCCATTGTCTTCCATTACTACGATGTTGTCATCGTTGATTTTCTGCATATCTGGAGCAAGCCTTGCCGTGGCTTCTGCTACGGCTTGGCGGATCGCGCCCTGATATGCCGGGTCAAGGCTGTCAAACTTTGACTTGTTCATCAGGAACTGGTTGAGGTAGAGGATGTGGTGCGTGTTCACCAGATATTTCTGCACCTCGAAGAACTGCGAATTGACGCTGGTGTCAGTTGCGTTTTCCTGAGCCTCGACTACGCCCTGCTGGAGCGACATGAACAATTCCGTGAAAGGCAGCGGCGTTGGGTTGGCACCGAGCGCACTCCAAAAAGCAAGGTGGTACTTGGAGTCCATAGTGCGGATTTTAATGCCTTTAAAGTCGTCGATGCTGCGGATTTCCCTGTTGCTGGTCATTTCACGGAACGTAGCACCCTGAAGGAACCCAAGGCAAACCATCCCTTTGTTGCCGTAGCCCTGGTTGATCAGCGTTGTAAACGAGCTGTCGTTCAAGGCTTTGTCGATAGCCCTTGCGTTGTATTTCGCAAACGCCATCGGCAGGTCGAATACAGCCACTTCAGGCACAAAGGCGGTAGTCTGCGCCGGCTGGCAGGACACTATGTCGATGTCCCCCGCAAGCATCTGCTGCTGAAGTTCGCTGTCGACGCCAAGCTGGCTGTTCCCGAAGTAATCGACCTTCAGCTTCCCGTCGGTGATCCTTTCCACGTTTTCGCAGAAATAAATGCCCCAAAGGTCGCCTGCTGCTCCGTTGGCCGCTCCGTTTCCGTAGATGAGCGTCACTGCGTCAATGCCCGCATACGCGCCTTCGTCAACAACATCGCCCGGATTCCCGTCACCGTTTCCGTCTCCGTTTCCGTCCCCGTTGTCATTGGAATTCCCCCCGCATGCCCCAAAAGAAAGCGCGAGGACCAGTGCAAGGGCCAATAGTAAAATCTTTTTCATTTTCAAAAATCCCTCCTCATTTTTTTCTTTTAAATAATAAAATTAAGTTTAAGTAAAGCATCCTGCGGCGCCTGCTTCAACACCGCTAATCGTTATTTCAAGCCGCTCAAGAACGGCCAAGCAGCAACAGGCTTAGCGCCGGCATGTATGTGATGAAAAGAAGCGCTATGGTGAACGCCGCTATGAACGGCAACGCTTTCTTCGCCACAGTCATCGGCGGCAATTCTGCCAGCGTCCCGGCAACAAACAAATCCAGCCCGAAGGGCGGCGTAGCAAGGCCGATGGACAGGTTTACAACCATAATCACCCCGAAATGGACAGGGTCCACTCCAAAGGCGCTTACTACAGGGAGGAGTATGGGCGCCAAGATGACGATTGCCGGCCCCGTGTCCATAACCATCCCAAGCAAGAAGAAAATACCTACGATAATCAGCAAAACGGATATTTTTGAATCAAAGGTGTTCAGCACAAAATCAGATATCAGCACCGGTGCCTTTAGGAGCGCCAGTACGCGCCCGAAAGCTATCGCAAAGGCGATTACGAAGCACAGGGGTGCATAGGTTTTAACTGCCCCCCGCAGGAACCTGGGCACTGCCGACACAGGCACCGACCTGTACACGAAAATCGAAATGATGAACGAATAAAACACCGACACGCACGCGGCCTCGGTAGGCGTAAAAAAGCCCGAATAAATCCCTCCAAGCACGATGACCGGCGAAAGAAGGGCCCAGAAGCTGTCTTTGAACAGCCTGAAAAAGCCCGACTGCTTCATTTCATCGACTTTTTCCGCTATCCTAGCCTTGTCCTCGCCCCTTTTCCTGCAGTACCAGACAGCGTACACCATCAGGCAAAGGCCTATGAAAATGCCGGGCAGTACGCCTGCTATGAACAGCGCCCCAGTGGACACGCCGGTAGCCAATGAATACAATACGAAGGGTATGCTTGGCGGGATGACCACGCCCAGCCCTCCCGCGACAGCGATAATCGCCGCGCAGAAAGTCTTGTCGTACCCCAAATCCACCATGAAGGGTATGGCCATGGCACCGACTGCAGCCGTAGTCGCAGGGCCGGACCCAGAAATGGCGCCGTAAAACAGGCATGTCAGGATTACAGCGCATGGCAGCCCCCCTGTCCTTTTTCCAACAGCATAGGCGAAAACGTTGAACAGCCTCCGCGAGATGCCCCCTTCTGCCATGATGACGCCTGCAAGGATAAAGAGGGGCACAGCTATGATCGGCGTCGTGTCCGCCCCTGAAAAAGCGTTTCTGATCAGGTAGCCTACTCCGGAAATCCCGGGCGCGTCGAGCAGGATCGGCATCCATGCGCCAAAAACCATCGAAATGGCGATGGGGATTGCCAACACAAGGCATATGAAGAAAACTATGAAAACAATTCCGATCATGCACTGCCGCCTCCCTCCCTCTCAGATTCTTTTTTCAAGTCAGCTGCTGCAAGGGCCACTTCGGATTCCGCTTCCTCCATGACGGCTTCTATCATCGTCTGTTCTTGGACGTTGAAGTTCTTCACCTGTTTGTATATCACCTGCACCGTCCTGACCGCCCCAAGCCCAAAGCCGATTACAGTAGACAGGTACACCAAGTACATCGGAAGCCCCATCGCGGTTGACGATTGCCCTGATGCCTTGATAGACTGCACCACGTCAATGGAGTTGAAGAAAAACACCGTAAAAAACGCAAGGCATGCCAGGTTTCCAAGTATGTACACAATTTTTCTGGCAATCTTCGGGAAAAGATCCACTACAACGCTGACGCGCAGCATGTTTCCCTGGCGCATCGCAAAGGCAAGCGTAAAGAACGTCGTCCAAACGTAGCAGTAGCGGCAAAACTCCTCCGGCCACGGAAGGGAGCTGTTTACGACCTTGCGCATAATAATCTGGAGCATCATTACGCAGCTTATCGCAACAAGCAGCAGAACAAGCACAGTCTCCTCAAAATGCTCGTCGAACCATCTAACGACACGCATAATTGTTGTCCCCCTTTAACCATCAATCGTTCACGAGGATTATTTTGATGTCGCTGCTCTCCCCTTTGGCTATTAGCTCGAAGTGCTTTGCCCCCTCGCTCATCGGGTAGGTCCCGGTAATGATCTTGCCCACGTCCATTTTCCCCGAAGCTATGAGTTCTATGCCTTCTTCCATCTCAGCCGTGTACATGTAAGTGCACTGAAAGGTTATCTCCTTGCACACTGCATGTTTGTAGTCGAACTCGAACACCGGCACAGCAAGGCCGATCCAGACTACAGTGCCGCCGCAGCGGACGATTTCAACCCCGTTGTTTATCGTTTCAGGCGCCCCCACTGCATCGAAGACAATGTCAACCCCCTCGGCGTTCGTCATTTCTTCGACAAATTTGACCACGTCTTGCGTTTTTGAGTTGACTATGTCCGTGGCGCCGCATTCTCTAGCCATGTCGAGCCTTGCGTCGACTACGTCGACGGCTATTATGCGGCTTGCGTCCCGTGCCCGCAGACACTGCATTGCAAGCAGCCCGATCGGGCCGGCCCCGTACACAAGCACGGTCCTGCCCACAATGTCCTTGACATGCTTTGTTGCGCGCAGCGATATGGAAAGCGGTTCGGCGAGCGCTGCTTCGTTGAACGACACGTGGTCGGGCAGCGGTATTATTTTTTTTGCCGGGGCTATGACATAGTCTGCCATCGCGCCCGGGTACGGCCCGTACTTCGGCATCGTCGTTCCGATTATCGCACGGTTGACGCACACGTTCTGCCTTCCCTCCCTGCAGTCCCGGCAGTTTTCACAGAACAGGTTGGTCACCGCGCCAACCCGTTGCCCGGGTACAAGACCGTCCACGTCAGGTCCCAGCTTGTCGATGACGCCTGAAAACTCGTGCCCCATGATCAGCCCCGGGGTCCTCATTGCTGAACCTCCTTTGTAACCTCCCGAATCAGAACCGCATATCGACACGGCCTTGACCTTTATCCTTACTTCCCCTATGCCCGGTTCGGGAGTCGGTACTTCTTTGTACTGCATGTTGCGCGGGCCCTCGAATACTAACGCTTTCATTAGATTCCTCTCCTTTCTAAGCCTTTCTAGGCTGTTATCAGCACCTTGACGTCCTTGCAGTCCGGCGAACAGAGCCTTGCAAAAAGGCCCTCGCTCTCAGAGAGCGCACACGTCGATGTAATCATGTCATTAACTTGAATTTTACCTTCAGCCAGCATCTTCATCACTTCAAGCTGTTCCCATCTGTACATATAGCTGCCTATAATCGACACGCCCCTTGCTACCAGCTGCATCGGATCGATTTCGACCCTGTAGTGGGCAAGGGCAACGAGGACTATGTTCCCTCCGTTCCGCACAAGGGCAAAGGACTCGGGTATGGCGCTTTGGTTCCCCGCCGTTATGATGACGCGGTCCGCTCCTATTCCGCCGGTCATGTCGTTCACGGCTTTCTGCAGGCTTTCACTGGCAACGTTCACAACAATGTCGGCACCGTACCTCTTTGCGTACTCTAGCCTTGTGTCGACAATGTCAGATACGACAATGCAGGACGCCCCCATCGCTTTCAGGAATTTTACGTTCATAAGGCCGATGGGCCCTGCCCCTGTAACTACCACGCGTTCGCCTTTGCCAAAGCTGCCTGCGGCGGACGACACGTAGCAAACTGCGAGAGGCTCAAGGAACGCGCCTTCTTCAAAACTGATGCGGTCGTCAAGGGGAATGACCGCCTCCTCCCGAATGGCAAAATACTCCTGCATGGCGCCGTTAGTCCTCCTGCCGCCAATCGACGTGCCGAAGGAACCCCGGTTCGTACAGAGGTTGATGTCGCCGCGCCTGCAGTAAAAGCAGTCGCCGCAGTACATTATCGGGTTTGCAGCAACCCTTGTGCCGATTTTGTATTTGGCTGCATTTTTGCCGCATGACGCGATTTCGCCGGTAAATTCGTGCCCCAGCACAATCGGCGGGTTCCAGCGGTCGCTGACCTCATGCAGCCTGTAAGCTCCCAAATCCGATCCGCAGACCGCCACCGCCTTTAGTTTAACAAGAACTTCGTTGTCTTTCGGTTCAGGCACAGGCCAATCCTCAAGCAGCATTTTCCCGGGCCCGTGATATACAAGTGCTTTCATTTTCTCTCCTTCCGTCGGTTATGTTGGCCATCCCAGCGTATAGATGTGCTTCCCTCCGTTAAGCGGGCCTTTCAGCAGCTTTTCGATTTCCTCCGGGTCGCGTTGGCTCATGAGTTCAGCGGGAGGCAATTTGCCTGCCGGGAACGCCTCCAAGATGTCGTCGTGAAGCTTGACTAGGTAGTCGCAGGTTTTTTCGATTGACGCATGCGCTTTTTCGGCAGAAGCGTCCTTTGCATGGCCGAGTACACCCTCCGGAAAAGTTACGCACTCAATGCCGCAGTTCCCAACTTGGCAATGGCCCGGGATCGGGTACCCGTAAATGTCCCCTCCCCGGTCAACATGCCCAGGCGGCAAGAAACCCTTGACGTCGGTGTTTTCGGCTTCGTCCTGTTTGCAAAGCTCAGGGAACAGAGCCATGGATATGCTCTGCTCTGCCTCGCACGCATGCTGGAAAGGCCTTTCGTAAGGACCGCCGTGAGCCTTGTCCATCAGCGTCTGCCCCATGACGCGAGGCACGTCGATAAAGTACAGCATTGCCGGAACCTGATACTTCTTGCCCCATTCCTGCAGCGCCACCGGCAGGGAATACTCTTGGCCGTGCAAGCTGATAAATATCTGTTTCCGAAAACCCGTGTTCCAATACCCGGTTATTATGGCACGGATAAGATCGATGAACACGCTGTCCGGCAAGGGTATCGTACATGGCTGCCCGATGTGGTGAAACGGATGGGAGCCGTACCAAATAGGCTCAGATACTGTGCAGCCTGTCTTTTCAGCTACCATTTCTGCTATTCTGGTCACTATGAACGTGTCCTCGCCAATGGGCCCAGCTGCGCCGTGGTTCTCCGTCGAACCTACCGGAATTATCATAATGTCGTTCTTCTTCAGGCGCTCCTCCACATCAAGCCTTGTCATGGTTTGATAGTACACTTTCTTCGGAGCTTCCATGTACCCTCCTTTGGGAGGCAATTCCCAATGTCCCATATTATTACTCCTTCCTCACATTTGATGCTATTTTTTGTGGCTGGCAAGCTGCGGCGCGTATATCCAGACGAACTTCAAATTCACGTCGCCGGTGTTCACAATAGAATGCACGTCCCCTGGCGGATTGTAGACGCATATGCCGGGACGAAGGTCTATCGTTTCATTGTCGGTTATGAATTTGCCTGTCCCTTCAATAAAAAACATCACTTCTTCTTCAGTTTCGTGTTTGTGGGGCGGCACCTGCCCCCCTACGTGCGTTTCGTTGACTCCCATTGCAAGATTTTGCGAGCCGCACATTTTTTCTGATACGAGAATCCAGCTCGTTCGGGGCGGCTCCCTGTATTCGCCTTCCATTTTTGAAATATCGACCCATTTTAATCCTGCCATACTAATTCCTCCTCATGTTTCATTAGCTCCATTTAAATTAAAAGACTTCATAATTGACGGGCACATCCCAAATAGCCTGCATCTCCTCCTCAGTGATGTCAAACACAGTGTTGTTCGGCGGGAGGGGCTCCTCCCTCATGTATTCAGGCAATGGCTTGAATTTTTCTGATACGCCCGCCCTTTCGTTGAACATCCGTTCGATGTCAAGTATGCGCTCGCCAAGTTTCCTGACTTCGGCGAATTCCATGTCCCATCCGAGGGCAGCCCTGAACAAATCCGTAAGCAGCTTCGGGTAGCGTACAAACGCGGGGCGAATGAACAAGCAAAGGCCAATTGTGTCGAGTATTGCTGCCCTTACTTGAATTTGCCTGGAATTGTACACTTGGTTTTCCCTGCCTAGCGGATTGTTCGTCCTAGCCGTCTCGAAACAGTTGCCGCTGGTATGGTCTGCACCCATATTGGAAGTCACGTAGGTTACGCCGTTGCCCTTTAGCGCACGTGGGTCATAACCCGGCATTGCCTGCCCTTTGGCTGCCGGAACCCTCCGAATGCCGAAAGCCTGCCCTGCAAACGCTGCCCCGTTCCCCAAAATCCGCCCAAGCGGAGTTCCCCTGCCTATTTCGCGGATCATCTGCTTTGCACCCTCAGCGTCGCCGAACGAGCAGACGCCGGCTTCCATCGCGATGCCCAGCGCCGCTCCGGTTTCGATGGTGTCGACCCCGACTTCGTTGCAAAGGTTGTTAAGCTCGCCTATGTCGTCAAGATTCGGAATCTCAAGGTTGCTGCCCAAAAGCGCTATGCTTTCATACTGGATTGACGCGACTATCCGCGTCCCGTCCGCATAAGGGAACACATTGGAGCACTGTATCGTGCAGCCTGGCGCACAGGGCTTTCCGCTGGCGCCCACCCCGCCGCGCTGAGATACCGTTTCCACGAATTTCGGGCCGGTCCATTCCTTGGCAGGCTCAAACGACCCCTTAGAGAAATTTCGGGTCGGCAGAATGCCGATGCTGTTAGCCATGTCCATGATGTCCAATGTCCCGTAAAGCTTCCTGTTCTTGCTCTTGGGATCCTCCTTCAATGCAGCCGCGATTTTTTTCGATGTTTCCCTCAGCAAGGCTGCGTCATGGTGCTTGGCAGGTAAAGCTCCATAATCGTCGACGACAATCGCCTTCACCCCTTTGCTGCCCATTACGGCTCCGAGGCCGCCGCGCCCGGCGTACCTGACCTGAATCTTGTCGTCGCTGGCACAAGCTACGCCGGCGCCGTGCATTTTCATCTCGCCTGCCGGCCCGATGCAAATAAGCCCCTTGTTTTCGCCGAATTTGCTGCGGAGCAGATCGAAGGTTTCACTGACTGGCTTGAACCGCAGCTGCGGCATGTCGACCAGCTCTATCCCTTTCTTTGACACAACTAGCACACGGGTTTCTTCCTTGTCGGGCAAATCTTCAAAGATAATCGCCTTTATGCCCAGTCTGGCAATCCTGCGCCCAGCGTACCCGCCCGAATTGCTTTCCTTAACCCCGCCCGTCAAAGGCGACTTGCCGCCAATGCTGAGCTGCCCTGCCGTCGAAACGCCGGTGTCAGCAAACAACCCCATCGAAACAACAAGCTTGTTGTGTCGCCCGAGGGGCTCGCACGTCGGCGGAACCTCGCTTGAAAGCAAGTGTGCAATAAAATGCCTCCCGCCGATGCGCACCTCCTCTTCTGATGCTTTTTTTTCAACTATTTCGTATGTCCGCACGTTGACGCGGATTATACGGTTCAGAATAGCAAGCCCTCCCCTCAAAGGCACTTTTCGCTAAGCAGATTGCTCGAACCTGATGCTGCAAGTATTTCGTCGATCGCACGGACCGCGTTTTCGTCCAGTGATATGCCTTCCTTCATGCTCAAGTTTTCCTTTTCGTGCTTTCTTTCGCCTGGTATGAATATTTCATTGACTCCCTGCGCTTTTTTTAGGTTTTTGATACCTTCGGTGTAGCCGTTTATTTTTTCCGCAAAAGCATCCTTTGGCTGGA
>Ga0082212_10003852_pt1 | contig 21089 bp, 18 predicted proteins | sample TergutNt197P3_FD_71548 | JGI IMG/M metagenome (GOLD analysis project Ga0082212, IMG submission 71548) | Neocapritermes taracua P3 segment gut microbial communities from Petit-Saut dam, French Guiana - Nt197 P3 | ecosystem: Host-associated > Arthropoda: Insects > Digestive system > Gut ... | reverse complement strand
CAAGCCGCCCCTTTGAAGATAAGCTGCTCGTATCTCGACGCATACTGCCGGCATATCGATTCCGCGCCGATTCTGCGCGAGGCGAAGGCCACTTATGCGCTCTGGGCCGAAAATTTCGAGGTTTTCGTGTTTCCGGAAGATTTGATATGCGGTTTCGCCAAGTCGAACGAGCCCGCGGGCTTCAATTACGGGGGAGGCACATGGGTAGACTGGAAAAAGGCCGAAGCGTATATAGCCCAGGAGAATATGGAGGAAAGCGAACAAAAAGCTTTCAGGGATAAATTGCAAGCTGTCGAGGAGCGCAGGTATATCCCCTGCCGCGCCGGGGACTACAGCGAAGATGAGCTGAACTCGATTCACGCCAACGCCGCGCTTTCCACATGGTTTGGCGGGCATATGATACCCGACTACGAGACGATTCTCTCCATCGGGCTTTTGGGCTACGAAAAAAAAATAGAAGAAGCAAAAAAAGCGCGCGGGGACGAAAAAAAAGATTTTTACGAGGCTTTAGGGACCATGCTGCTGGCAGTCGAAGCGGTGATCGGCAAATTCGCCGAAAAGGCGCGGGAGCAAAAAAAAGAGCAGATGCACCGCGATTTGATCTATATACAAAAATATCCCCCGGCCTCCTTTGCCCAGGCTTTGCAGCTTGTCTGGATTGTCCATATGCTAAACGGCGCGGATTCGTTCGGGCGCTTTGACTTCTATCTAAAAGATTTCTTTGAGCGCGACATGAAAACGGGAGATCTGAGCCTCGATTTGGCCTATTGGCTCATTATCGACTTCTGGTGCAAAATCGAGGGCGCGCAGAGCATCCAGAACATGACATTGGGCGGGCTCGATTATGACGGAGCCCCGATATATTCCGAGCTCACCCGCCTTTGCATAAAGGCGACCGCCGATCTCGGGTTCAAGGGCCCGAACCTGTGCCTGCGGGTGAGCCGCGATATGCCCGGCCAAATTTGGGATGCCGCGATCATTTCGATAAAAAGCGGCAACGGGCTTCCCGCCCTGTACAACGACGAGCTTTACGCGAACAGCCTCACTTGTTTCGGCTATGACATAAAATACGCGAGGGGGTACTGCTTCGCCGGGTGCAGCCAGCTGATGATTCCCGGCGTATGCAACTTCATAAACGATATAGGGATGCTGAACGCCGCCAAAATCGCGGAAATATCGCTGTATGACGGCTTTGACCCAAGGACGCAAAAACAGGCAGGAATCCGCACGGGCGCACCCGAAGAGATAAAATCATTCGACGGGCTTTTGGCCGCATACAAAAAACAGCTCGACTATTTCATCCGCCTCGAAACCCAAATACACGACAAAGAATACAAATACAGGCTCGCCCGCGAAGGCTACGCCATGCGCACGCTGTTTATCGGCGATTGCATAGAAAAAGGGCTTAACATATATGACGGCGGCGCGAGGTTTTCGGGTATCGAGCTCGAGGTGATCGGAATAACGAACGCGGCGGATCATCTGTATGCGATAAAAGAGCTGGTTTTCGACAAAAAAACCGTGAGCCTGGACGAACTCGCCCGGATTTTAAAAGGCAATTGGCAAGGCCACGAAACCCTCAGGAAACTGGCGCTCGGCTGCGACAAATTCGGCAATGACAAAACCGGAGTCGATGAACTCCGCGCCGACATAACGGAGCATATCTATTCGCGCTTCAACGAAACCGAGAGCGCGATGGGCGGGATATATATGCCCGGCGAGGTCATATTCACGGCGCATGACTGGTGCGGCGCCGCCACGGGGGCCACGGCGGACGGGCGGCTTTCCGGGAGCGTTCTCGCCGATTCGGCGGGCGCGTCGCAGGGCTTCGACAAAAACGGCCCCACCGCGCTTTTAAATTCGGTGCTCAGGCTCCCAACTGACAGCCACCTTCTCACCACCACGGTGACAAACATAAAATTTCCGGCCGATATTTTCAAGGACGAAAACGCGGCAAAAAAAATACGAAATCTATTCGAGGCATTTTTCGCCGGAGGCGGAATGCAATTGCAGATAAACGTGTGCGACGCTGAAGCGCTCAAAAAAGCGCAGGCGAATCCGCAAGAATACGCTTCGCTGATCGTGCGCGTGGGCGGATACAGCGATTATTTTGTCAACATATCAAAAGCCTTGCAGGACGAGATAATACTGCGCTCCGATCAAAAGGTGTGACGATCCGGCTGAATTTATATGGAGGTGTGATTATTGTGAGCAAATCAAAATCAACGAGCATAAATGTCCGTTTATATCCGGAGCTAAAACAAGAGGCGGAAAATGTTTTTGCCTATCACGGATTGTCCCTGCCTGAGGCGATAACCGTTTTTCTCAACCATGCTTGCAAGGTCGGAGGTTTCCCCTTTGAATTGCAAGGAGCGCGATGGCAGGATGCCGTTTCCCTTTCCGCGCTCAAAGAATGCAAGAAGCTTGAAAGCGACCCTGACGCAAAAGGTTTTGGCAATATGGCAGACTTATTGGCCGATTTGGAAAACGATGATGGATGATACAAAAAGAGAAATACGCCGCACATCGGAATTTAAAAAGGATTACAAACAGGCAAAAAAACAGGGGAAAGAGATTTCACTTCTTTTGGATGTAATAGAAATGCTGGCAGAAGATATGCCATTATCCGAAAAACATCGCGACCATGCTCTTGCTGGAAATTGGAAAGGATATAGAGAATGCCATATTACTCCCGACTGGTTGCTGGTTTATCGTAAAACTGACAACGGTAAATTATTGTTAATATTAGCGCGAATCACGTCTCACAGTGATTTGGACTTTTGAGGTTTTATAAATCAATTCCCGTTAGTTTGGCACCATTTTGAACGCGAGGCAACGCGAAAAAATCACCTTTAAAATTTTGTGCGAAAAATTAAAGGTGATATATTTTTGTTTATGTTATGATATTGCGTGAAGGGAGGGAATAAGATGAATTTTGCGAAAAGAATGAACTCGGTATTGGACTATATCGAAGATAACTTAGACGGCGAAATAGAAGACGATAAAATCGCCGTGCTTTTTGTAAGCGCGAAGGGTATGTTCCAAAGGATTTTTACGATGATAACCGATATGACGTTATCTGAATATATAAGAAAAAGGAGGCTTACGCAGGCGGCTGCCGATATACAGAACACAGATGCGAAAATCATAGATATTGCTGTAAAATACGGGTATAATTCAACAGAATATTTCGCTTCCGCGTTTAAAAGTTATCATGGGGCAACGCCGTCTGACGCAAGAAATCCTGATATTGAGCTTCAATCTTTCCAGCGTCTTGCTTTCAAACCCAATTTGACAATAACAGGAGGAAACAACAATATGCAATATCGAACTATCAGTCTTGACGAAACGATTTATTTTTGGTTAAGGAGCGATTATCATATCATTAGCAACCTACTTCGCGGTAAGATGAATAATCTTTGGAAAGGCGCCGAAATATCGAATGAAAACGCAAAAGGGATGCTCAAACTGTTTGAAGACGGCAGAGTAACCCTTGACGAAAAAGAAATCGTGAGATATAAAAACCGGATATATGAAAAACTGGACGATGAAGCAAAAGCCGATATAATTAAAATCGCTAAAATCGACATTTCAAATATTCTAAACGCGATGAAACCGGCAAAAAAAGAAATGCTGCTATATAGAAGTATATACTGTGAAAGTGCAGGACGTTACAATTTTCCCCATTACGATATTAAGGATTACGAGATTGATGATATAGTGGAGTTTAAACATATTTCATCAACGGCAACCGCCCCGTTTCTTGAAAACAGAGTAGATGACGATGTTCCTTATGCGAATTGGCTCAACGCAAATTTAGACCGCGAATTTTACAGATTTGAAATAACCGTGCCGGAAAACGGATTTATTTTAGAGCTTGAAGATTATGAGGTCTACTCAAAGGACTGGTGGGAAAAAGGCGAGGTTCTTCTGCCGCCGATGAAATGCAGGGTAAAAAATCTGCGGGAGAGCGAAAACAAAAAATGCAAGGGTATAATTGAGTTTGAATATTTGGAAAGACTGCCCGACCCCGTATAAACGCTATATTCGATAAAATAAAATTTGAAAATTTTCCAATGAAAGGGCTTTTGACTGCACTTTATAAACGGGGGGTGAAAAAAGTGGACTCTGAACGGATCGCCCGTATGCTTGACAAAACATTTTCGTGGTCGGTTGCCCGCACCTTTTCGCGAGAGGAAGCGGAAGAACTGACGCAGGAAATCATGTTTCAAGCCATCAGGAGCGTTGGCGAACTTCGCGACTATAAAAAATTTGAGCCTTGGTTTTGGCGGCTTGCCGATATAACGCTTAAAGTGTTCAAACGCGGAAAAGCGAAAAGCCGAAATATGATTTCGTTCGATGAGGTCGCCGATTTGGCGTTTGAAGATGATTATGATTTTGAGGATGACGATAAATATCAAAATCTGCGCCGCAACATCGTTCGGATGTCCGCTATCTATCGGGATATAATCGTGATGCATTATTACGACAACTTATCCTGCAAAACCATCGCCCAAAAACTCGGGCTGCCGGAAGGAACGGTTATGTACCGCCTTTCGCTCGCCCGGAACAAATTAAAAGAGAGGTGCAGTCAAATGAATGAAACGGCATTGAAACCCGCGCAATTAGACATCCGAATCACGGGAGAAGGAAATTACAATGGAGAAAGCAAACCTTTCCCGTGGCAATACATCGAGGATGCCTTGTCGCAAAATATTTTGTGGCGCGCATACCGCGAACCGAAAACCATCGAGGAGCTATCCGAGACAATCGGCGTTCCCGCATTCTTTATTGAAGACAGGATAAAAAATCTTATCAGGCGCGAAGCAGTTATACAGCCCGCCAAAAATACGGTGCAGACTGATTTCCTCATATTCGACGACGCCATAAACAGTTACGCGCCTACGCATGCTTGCGATGCAGTGGCTGCTGTTTCGGAACAGTTTTATCAATTGTCCCGCCGGCTCACCGAAAAAGTTTTATCCTCGGGCGTGCAAACCGCAGGGCGTTCATTCGATGAAATGCTATGTCTATTGTCGGTGATGCTGCTCGATAAATTCGTGCCGGATTACAAACCGGCTGAATACACGCAAACCCGGCAAAAATATGACGGCGGGCGTTGGGACTATATCGGCTTTATGCAAAAATCATCGTTTTCCAACATTGGCATCGGCATGGAAAAATCCATGAACAACTACGAGAGCGGCAAACTGGCGCACTATTCATATCACTACGCGCCGTTTGAATATCGGAAAATGATGTTCGACCATGAAATTGATGTTTGCCATGCCGTGCTTCAAAAAACGGAATTGACAGAAAAACAAAAAGAATATGCCGCGAAACTTATTGCGGAAGGCTATCTCGCAAAAAACGAATCCGGGGAAGTGGTTTGCGCCGTTCCATTATTTGCCAAAGAACAGCATGACCTATTTGTCGCCTCGGTTAAAAATGACTTTGCAGACTTTTTGCCTTTGTATTCCGAACAAATAAAAAAATATTTGAATGGCTACATGAAGCTGTTTCCCAAGCACCTAAAAGAAGCGGCGGCCCGCAATGGGTTTCATGTGTTTGTGGCGATGTTCAATGCGATTGCGGCGGACTGGGCAAAAAGCGGGAAAATCAACATACCGAACGGAGCAATCTGCGATACTTTGATAATGATGTAGGCTTTTTCAAGCAAAAAAAGCGAGGCTGCCTGGTTGCGGCTTCCTCGCTTTTTTGCATTAACTGTTGACTACGTAGTCTATATGTGGTATAATATGAGCAGTGGGGAGGATTTTGCCTAATGAAATATGTTTACCCGGCAGTTTTCCATCCTGAAAATGAAGGTGGATATAGCGTTTACTTTCCTGATATAAGCCGCGGGGCTACGCAAGGCGAAACAATAGCAGAATGCATTGAAATGGCTGAGGATTTTTTATGTTTGGCATTATACAATATGGAAAAGGAAAAAGCTCAAATTCCATCTGCGCGAAATATCAAAGATGTAAAATCTGAAATTGACGATATAATCACTCTCATATCTATTGATACGGATACATATCGGCGATACTACGAAAATAAATTAATAAAGAAAACCCTTAATATACCTTCATGGCTCAATGAAAGAGCCGAACGCGCCAACATCAATTTTTCACAAACGCTCCAAAAAGCGCTAAAAGAAGAATTGCATATAACGTTTCCATAATTTAAATTTACAAAAAGCTATTGATATTACGCGCGGCATCGTGTATCATATCAATAGTTTTGCGTGGACTTTCAAAAAGGGGGATGATAATGCTGATTATAGTTAATAAGCTCCAAAGCGTACTTTTTTGCGGCCAGAAATATCAAAAACGCTTACCGCCGCTTTTACCAACGAAGTTATTCTTCCTCCCCGACAAGCTGTTGTATGCGTTTCTCTGTATCAGCTATTTGTCCGTCATAAAACCCCGCCCAATACGGCAACCAACGGTCAACGCAATCCGCAAGCCATTTCATCGCAAGCGCAGACCTAAGTATTTCCGGGCCAATTCCCGCTATCGGCACGGGATTCATTTTTTGGTCTGCCATCAAGTGGTATATATCAATTTCTTCCGGGCCATACAAAACATTTTGCCAATCAATGATAGCCATTTCTCCATCGGGCCGGACAAGCAGGTTGTTGCATTTCAAATCACCATGAAGCAAAGCGCATTTGCCGCGTATTGTGCGTAAAACTTCCGGGTGGTACAGCATTTTTTCAATACGGGCGATAACGGTTCCATCGACGGCTTTTAGTTTTTGGTTTTGGCGGAGATTGTTCAATAATTCAATTAAGACATTTGCGAAACTATCATAATGCCTTTCCGATAAATCATAGCGGCAAAAATCAACCGAACCAAACCCGTTGATTATCTCTCTTGCCTGATAGGCGAGGCTGAGAGTTTGCTCCCGGTTGAGATTGTCGGGATAATGCTTCCCCGCATCTTCAAGGAGTAGCCAATGTCGGTTATCGTCGGAATGATTATAAAATGCCTTTGGGATATACCGCGACTTTACATTGCGGTAAAATTCCGTTTCCACAGGCAGATTATTAAAAGCCTTATAAATTCGGCTATTATTGTCGCTGAAAGCTATCCGTTCAACCACGCTCAACGGCCATGCTTGCAACGGCTCTCTTGATATGACATTTGCGCCATGAATAGCGGCCAATTCGTCGTTATCATGCAGCCAAATTTCAAAATCCTCGTGTTTTCTCATTTTGCTTTCCCCCATTAATTTCACCTCGCAAATATGCTGTTTTACAGTATAGCACAAGTCACGGCTTTTGCAAACAGATTTCGCAAAAGTTTTACAATTCCCCGTGTGATCTTTGCCCCGCGACCGTTCCGTGTTTTGCGAACGATAAATAATAGTTGAAATCAACCGCAAAACGTGATATAATAGTTGTATGGAAAAATGTACCTATGACAGAGCTTAAGGAGTATAAAATTGCAATGGAAAACTTGAATTTGTTGAACAAAGAAGCGTGGAACGCATATCAAGAGGATTATTCCGTTTCCATTTGATAGAACGCCCCGAAAGCCAAGGAATGCAAATAAACGCTCCGTTGGAAACGACTATCTTTTAAGTCGCTTCAAATGACCGGATGATAAGGCTATAATAGTATCACAGTACAGCAATACAAAATTTTTGGAGGTTAAATCATGCCTTTATCAATAGGTCAAACAATCAAAAAATTGCGCAAGGAACGAAAGTTGACGCAGGAGGAACTTGCCGAGCAGCTCAACGTAACGTCCCAAGCCATTTCAAAGTGGGAAAACGAAACGGGTATGCCCGACATTTCGCAAATCGTGCCGCTTGCGAGCGTGTTTGGCGTGAGCACCGACGTGCTGTTCGGGACTTTTGGGACAAGCGATGAAGAAGAAGCGCGGAAAATTCTCGATGACGCATATGGTTTCAAAATCGGCAACACAGAATCATTAAGGCGCAGATATGATATGCTGCAAGACGGATTGCGGCGTTTTCCAAATCATGGCTGGCTGTTGATGAACAGTATTCAAACGGGTCTTGGGCTCATTTACCCGGAGAATAATCATTATGATAAAATCCAGGGCAATGAAATTTATCAGGAATGTATCCGTCAGGCGAACGTCCTGATCGCAAATTCAAAAAATACCAACGATATTTTAAATGCGCGCTACATCATGGTTCTTCTGCATTCGGCATACGGAAATAAAGAAGAGGCATGGGAACACGCGAAACAATTCCTTTGGCGAACCGATTTCACGGCAGAGAATATGTATGCCTGGATCGCGCGCGCAGAAACGAATTATACCGCCGAAGCATATCATTTGCAAAATGATTTTGGTTGTCGTTTGACAGCGACGCTTGACAATATAATCCAATTAGGCACGGCGTACAGGAATATGAAAAAGTATGACGACGCTTTGAAAATGTATTTTTCGGTATTTTCATTGATGGAAATTGTTTACGGAGAAGAAAAATTGATGCCGCCTGTGCAAAATACGGATTCGGGCGATGTTTACGTTTTAATCGCGCAGACATATCTGGAAACGGGCGACAAAGACAAAGCGTTGGATTGGCTCGAAAAATTGGCTGATTATGATACTAAAATCCGATGCCGGTTACAAAAAGGCGTATGCGTTGATACGCCTTTCTTGCGCGATGCAAAAAACCCTGTTTATTGCATAACCGACGGTGAAAACAAGGAAAGGCTGTTAAAAAAACTAAACGAAGCAAAATTTGAAAGCATTGAAAACGAAAAGCGATTTATCGCTTTGATAAATCGGGCAAATGCCATGGACGGTTGATTATCCCCAATTAAATTTACAAAAAAGGTATTGATATTATGCGCGGCATCGTGTATAATATCAATAGTTTTGCATGGACTTTTAAAAAAGGGGGAATGTTATTATGCTGATAAGAGAAGCAAAAAAACCTATATCCGTCGTTTCAATGTTTTCGGGCTGTGGCGGCATGGATTTGGGTTTTATAGGCGGCTTCGATTTTTTGGGAAAACATTATGAAAAAACAAACTTTGCCATCATATGGGCAAATGAAATCAATTCCGCCGCCTGTGAAACATATAAAGCGAATATAGGGAAGCACATAATAGAGGGCGATATCAATGATGTAGCGGATACGCTGCCCCCTTATGCCGATGTTGTCATCGGCGGATTTCCATGTCAGGACATTTCAATCAACGGCAAAATGCTCGGCATAAACGGAAAGCGCAGCAGTCTTTATACGGCGATTGTCGAAGCTGTGCGGCGCATTCAGCCGAAGGTTTTTGTCGCGGAAAATGTCGGCGGTTTGTTGTTGAAACAGAACGAGGATTCGTTGAAAAAGATTTTGGAAGATTTTAATGGGCTCGGCTATAACGTACACCATGGACTTTACCGGGCATCCGAATACGGCGTCCCGCAAACGCGGGAACGGGTGTTTATCGTAGGGACAAGAGTCGGCGTCCCGCATTTCAACCCTCCAAAACCTACAAACGCCAACCCCATAACAGCCAAAGAAGCTATCGGCGACTTGGAGGCTTTGGAGAGCGACAAAGAATTTTCCCATATTTGGAGTTTGGCCAATGTCAGCGGAGAACAGGGAAACCGCCGTTTAATTTCGGACAGGCCTGGGTATACGATACGGGCCGAATGCCACGGCAACATCCAATTCCATTATTCCTTGCCCAGAAGAATTTCAATGCGCGAAGCGGCGCGCATTCAATCATTTCCGGACAGCTTTCGGTTTCCGTCAAAATTGCGCGAAACGGAGAGGCAAATAGGAAATGCCGTTCCTCCCGTTTTGGCATGGCATGTGGCGAACGCTGTAAAATCCATCATTGAGGAATAAAGCAAATATGACAAAAGATGAATTTGAATCGATTCTAGATAGATGTTGCGTGAATCTGACAAATGAAGCCCGAACGTCGGGCTTTGAGTCATCGCCTCAATTTGAAAATCGCGTCCGAGAAGCATTGGATGAATTAACGAAAGAAGAAGCATCGTTTACAATAGATTTTGCGCCGCGCCCACAAGCATTTCCCGATATCGCGATGGGAGAATTTGGCGTCGAGGTAAAGTTTACCCTCAACGACACATGGCGAAGCGTAGCCAACAGCGTTTTGGAAACGCAGAGAATCGAAACGGTAAAACATATATACATTATTTTCGGAAAAATGGGCGGTGTGCCGGAGGTACAATGGGGCGATTATGGGCAAAGCGTAATTCATGTTCGCACATCCCATGTTCCGCGCTTCGAGGTTGAACTACCATCCGCAAAAGCGACTGTGAAACAATCCCTTTTTGACGAAATGGGGATAAAATATGACGATTTCAGAAAACTGCAAATGCAGGAAAAGATGAAGTATATCCGCGCATACGCACGAAAAATACACCCCGATGGTCGACTGTGGTGGATTGAAGATAAAGAATCTGATGAGCATACAGTCCCTATGCAGGCAAGATTATACACAAACCTGACACTGGAAGAAAAAATTCATTTGCGCGCCGAAGCCGCGTTGTTATGTCCCGGTATCGTTGATTCGGGACGCTCGCGCAATAAATATGACGATATGGTTCTTTACCTACTGACTTACCACGGCGTAATATGCCATCAGGCAAGAGATTTGTTTTCGGCAGGCAGCGTTGCAAATCCAAACAATGACGATAAAGGCGGCATCTATATAGAGCGGGCTTTGAAACTGATTGAAAAAGAAATACGCGAAGCGGCTCTGCGAATGGACGACGCTTTATTTGTGGAGTATTGGGGGGAAAGCGTCGCCCCTGAAAAACGGATAGCTCGCTGGCTTGAAAAAGCTGATGAATGCGCCAAAAACTGGAAACCGTCAACTAGCTTATTTTTGGATGGAAACAAATGAGGTTGACGGCTTGGCAAAAAAATCGGAGTTCAGTTTCCGAAAGAAATTGTTTGAAATTCAAAAAAGGGGGAATGTTATTATGTCAAAAAAATTTTTTATTGCATTGCTTGTTTTCTCGGTTTTGGCGATGCTAACGGCATGCGCGGGAGACGAACAGACTGATGCGGCGCCAAAAAAAGATCCCGCCGAAGCATCGGATTCCGGCGGCGATGAAACGCCGGAGACCAAAAACGAAAGGTTTGAGCCGAACCTGCCTGAAATCGACTTTGGGGGATATGAGTTCCGCGCCCTCGTGCCCACAAACAACGCATACGGCTCATATACGTTCGACGTGGAGGAGGAAAACGGCGACAATTTAAACGATGCGATATACAAACGCAACCGCTATATCGAGGAAAAATACAACGTCGTTTTGACGCAGACCGAAATCAGCGATTTTTGGCCGCTGATCGATATGTTCAAAAAATGTGTGACATCCGGCTCGGACGACTTTGACGTGAGCACGCAGAACAGATCTTTGAATCTTGTCACTCAGGGATATTGCCTTTTTCCCGACGATCTGCCGTATATAGACATGGCCCAGCCGTGGTACGCGCACGATTTGAACGAAACTTACCGCATCGGGAACAAATATTTCATCGCTTACAGCGACGAATGCATGAGCGTTTACGACGCGGTCATCGCCCTTTGCTTCAACAAAGCTTTGACGCGCGATTTGGGGCTTGAAAACCCGTATGAACTCGTTAAAAACGGGAACTGGACGCACGACAAGTTTTTCGATATGTGCAGGGCCGCCGTCTCCGACCTCGACGGCGACGGGACGATGACGGATACGGACAGATACGGGATTTTGTCGCAGTTCGACGAATTTTTGGGCAATTTTTGGGTGGCTTCGGGAATTAAAACAATAGGCAAAGACTCCGACGATATGCTGGCGCTAAATCTGGCGGGCAACGAACTGCTGCTCGAAATTTTGGAGAAGACCCGGCAAAACGTATACGGCGACAAAAAAATATTTTTCGATACATACAAAGACAAAGTGACCAGTTTCCAATCTGATTTGGTTGATGTGTCGCACAAGCAGTTTGAAAATAACTTGGGGCTGTTTTTGACGGCGAAAATGGTGAGAATCCCGTACCTGCGCACAATGGAGGCGGATTTCGGGATCGTTCCCTTCCCAAAATACGATGAAAGCCAAAACAGATACTACGCGGCGATAAACGGCGCCTGGCCCAAGATCGTCCCCAACACCGCCCCAAATCCCGAGCGCACAAGCGTAATTTTGGAGGCACTTGCCGCCGAATCGAAAAATTTGACGATTCCCGCATTTACGGAAATATGCCTGAAAACCAAATACGCGCGCGACGAGGAAAGCCAGGAAATGCTCACGATAATTTTAAACAGCGTGACCGAGGATCTGGGGACCACCATATTCTGGGATTCCGTAAAGGACGGGCTGATTTCCGAAGTCATGGGAAAGGGCAATTTTGTTTCTGTGATCGAGAAGCGGTCGGCGGCCTGGGAAAAACTGCTGAATGAAATGAATGGCGCCGTTGATGGCTTGGATTAATTAGAAAGGGGAAATTAAAATGGCGAATATAAGTTACGGCAAATCGATTTCGGTAAGGCATGATGTGGACGTTTTCGTGGCGGGGGGCGGCCCTGCGGGGGTTTGCGCCGCCGTGACCGCAGCGCGGCTTGGAAACAAAGTGTTTCTCGCCGAGGCGGCGGGCTGCCTCGGAGGGCTGGGGACGGCCGGGGGAGTTCCCGCCTTCATGCAGTTCACAGACGGCGTGAATTTTCTCGCCGGGGGCATAGGAAAAGAGATCCACGACAAAAACCATGCGCTCGGCAAGGTCGGCGGCGGCATAAAAGCGGAGCTGCTAAAAGAAATATACGAAGACATGATGATCGAAGCGGGGGTGGAATTTACGTACTTCACCCAATTAATCGACGTGATCGCAGACGGCAGATATGTAAATTTTGCGGTTCTGGCGGCGAAAAGCGGCATATTCGCGGTGAAGGCCAAAATTTTTGTCGACGGCACGGGGGACGGAGATCTCGCGGTTATGGCGGGGGCGGCGTATAAAAAAGGCGGCGCGGACGGCAAAATGATGGCGGGCACGCTTTGCAGCGTATGGGCGGGCATAGACTGGGCCAAGGCGAATTTGGACAGGCAGGAGGCAAACCTCGCGCTCGCGTTTAAGGACAATGTTTTCACGGACGAGGACAGGCATCTGCCGGGGATGTTCAAAATCGGGGACATACTCGGAGGCGGCAACCTGGGCCATGCGTTTGGGGTGGACGGCACCGACGAGGCCTCGCTGACCTCGGCCTTTGTCGAGCAGCGCAAAAAACTAAAGGAATACGAAACATACTATAAAAACTATCTCACGGGATTCGAAAACATGGCGCTGGTTTCCACCGGGGCGCTGATGGGCATACGTGAAACGCGGCGGATAACCGGCGACTACGAGCTGAATCTGGAGGATTTCAAGTCGCGCGCGGTATTTGAGGACGAAATAGGCAGATACAGCTATCCGGTGGACATACACGCATCGAGCCCAAGCGAGGAGGACAACAAAATTTTCAAGGAGGAATTCAAAACCTTCAGATACGCCTCCGGCGAAAGCTACGGCATACCGTACAGGATCCTCACGCCGAAAGATCTTTGCAATGTGCTGGTCGCGGGCAGGTGCGTGAGCTCGGACAGATATATCCAAGGCTCGATTCGGGTCATGCCCGGCTGTTTCATAACGGGCCAGGCAGCGGGCGCCGCCGCCTCCGCAGCGATTTCAAACAACACCCACACCAGGGGATTCGACGTAAAGGCGCTCCAGAAAAAGCTGAAAGACATAGGCGCCTATTTGCCTAATTACGCAAAATGAGGTGATGACGAATGGACGCGCAAGCGATAAATGACGATATGTTTATCAAGGAAAAATTAGACGGCAAAATATATTTGATGGCAAGGCCGCCGGAAGAGCATACAGATGTCCAATACAACATAGCCAATATATTCAACGATTATTTCAGGAAAAACAAAAAGAAGTGCATAGCGAGAATCGAAGCGCAGCTTGACATCGACAATGATAATTACGTTGTTCCCGATGTCATGGCGTTTTGCTATGAAACAAATAAAAATATCCCGATGGTAGTCGTTGAAATTCTGTCCAAATGGACGCGCAACGCGGATTTGGGCGTCAAAATGAAAAAATATGCCGCGATCGGAATCAAAGAATATTGGATCGTCGATTGGATGTATTGCATAATAGACATATATGTATTAAACGACGACAAAAAATATATCAAATATGAATCCTATACTCATTACAGAAACGAAGATTTTTCTAAGATTTCCAAAATAAGGGAAGAGCAAAAGGCCGATATCGAAATGACAAAAGGATTTCATGCGCTTTCATTTCCCGAAATGGAAATATCGCTGGAAGATGTATTCTATTTTGTGGACCGGTGAAAAATGAGAGGGAACAAAATGATCGAACTTCAGGGCAAATACAACGCCGCCAAGGTATTCACGGACAACATCGAGCAAGAGGCGATCACCCAGATCAAAAACCTGCTCGACCAGGAATTTGTCTCGGGCAGCCAAATCCGCATCATGCCCGACGCCCATGCGGGGGCGGGCTGCACGATAGGCACCACCATGACAATAACCGACAAAGCCGTGCCCAATTTGGTGGGCGTGGACATCGGCTGCGGAATGGAAACCGTTCTGCTGGGCGATTCCCGCGTGGAGCTTCCGCAACTGGACAATGTGATCCATGAAAATATCCCGGCAGGCTTTGACATACGCGAAAAGCCGCATCTTTTCATGGATGAAATCAATTTGGCAAAACTGCGCTGCGTGGGCCGTGTCAATATGGGCCGCGCCGAACTGAGCATGGGAACGCTGGGCGGCGGAAACCATTTCATCGAATTGGACAAAGACGATGAAGGCCGGCTTTGGCTTGTAGTACACTCCGGCAGCCGCAATCTCGGAAAGCAAGTGGCCGAATATTACCAAAAAGCCGCCGCAAAGGATTTGGAAAAAAAGCGCTCCGACAGGTCGATGCTGATTTCAAAGCTTGTGCAGGAGAGCCGCCAGGCGGAGATTGAAGCGGAGCTGCAAAAGCAAAAAAGCATAAAAGTGGACAAAGCCCTCGCTTTCGCGCAAGGGCAGCTGTTTTGTGACTACATCCACGACATGGCGATCACGCAGCGTTACGCGGAGCTGAACCGCAAGGCAATCGTGCGCGAAATTGTCAAAAAAATGAAATTCAAAGTGGAGGATTGCTTCACCACCGTCCACAACTATATCGAAACCGAAACCATGATCCTGCGAAAGGGCGCCATTTCGGCCAAAGCGGGCGAGCGGATATTGATCCCGATCAATATGAGGAACGGCAGCCTGATCTGCGTCGGCAAGGGCAACCCCGACTGGAACTATTCCGCGCCCCACGGAGCCGGGCGCCTGATGAGCCGCAGCGCCGCGAAGAACAGCATCACGCTGTCGCAGTTCAAAGCCTCGATGGACGGGATATTTTCCAGCACGGTGACCAAATCCACAATCGACGAATCGCCATTCGCATACAAACCAATGGGGGAAATCACCGGCAACATCGCGGACACGGCGGAAATCGCGAAAACCATCAAACCGGTCTATAATTTCAAGGCTGCGGAATAGCGTTATCGATTGTCGAGCAGAAGGACACGAGTTTAGTTGACGGGAAAAAAGCAAAACCGTTCAAAAATTGACGGTTCTGATTTTGAATAACTCATACGGGCTGTCGGTTTCGTCGCGTTTCGGCGGCGTGAATCGTTAGAGAACAATTCATACAGCCCGTCGGTTTCGTCGCTTTTCAGCGGCGTGAGCTATCCGTCTTTTATAGTATCATAAAAACAATAATTTGTCAAGCATATTTGCGAAAAAAATTAGGGCAAACGCAAAAAAATGAAAGCAAAAAAAACAAGCGGACGTTTATATATGTCCGCTTGTTTATAGTGTGCTCGAAAATCTAAAATTCGTCTTCCAGCAAGTTCACGCACGCGCACTTGTTTTCCGTGATTTTGAAGCTCTTTATCTCATATGGGCCAAAGTTCGCGGAAAATTTTTGCCCTAGGAACGCCGCATCGATATTTGCATAGGTCTTCTGCCCGGACACCTCGACAAAGCGCAGTATGGCGGCCCCTCCGTCCTCTGCGTTTTTGGCCGCGGTCAGGATTATGTTGTCTTTGTCTATCGAAATGCCGCTGTAGCTCTGCGGGAGGCTTCCCTTGTGGTACGTTTCTGCTATATTATAGATGGGGGCGTTAAGTTCCATGCCGCGCCTTGTTATAGTTGGCGCGTTGGCCTTGTAGCCTCCGGCGTAGCCCAAAAGCGAGTATTTGAAATAGCTCACGCCCTGGTCCTGGTATTCGTAGAGCCCGTCCCTCATGCCGCTGTGGACCCCGTAATGGTCGGCGTACACGCAGGAGCGCGCCGCGATGAACCTGATCTCGCTGTCTTTGACCGAATATGAATATTTCCCGTTGTTGACAACCGCGAGCCCGATGTCGCCGTCGTCCACGCAGGCGAAATTTTGGGCGGGCTCCTCTTCGCCGTTCGGATTTTTTTCTATTGCGGCGTATGGGATCTCGTAAGTCGCCTTTGCGGGATTTTTTGTGTTTAGTTGAAAGGCCAGCTTGAATATCTTCAATTTTTCGTTGTTTGTGACCCGGACTTCGATTTCGGGCGTTTTTGAGTGCGGGTAAAGGATGTAATCCTGGCGGATCTCGCTTGAATTATATTTCTGCGTTATCCGCAGGGCGGCCTTCACGGCGCCGTTTTCGATTACCTCGAACGCGGGATCCGAGAATTCGCCTATTACTTTGTCAAAGGTGAAAACGCCGTGGCTCCAGGTGTCCTGCGCCTCGTCGTCGATCACAAGGGTTTTTGCCCCATAGCCGCCTATATATTCCCGCCCGCTCGCTTTGTCCTTGAAGCTTGTCATGTTTCCCGTCTTTTCATCGAAACAAAGCTCGATATGGTCGTTTGAGATATGCAGCCGGCCGACATCCAGCGAACTTTTTTGCTCCTTTTTTTCGCCTTCCAGATACGCCCAGTAAGTGGCGTAGCCAAAAGCGGGAACCTCGGCGCAGAAAACCGAGCAAAAGGAACCGTCCCTGCCGTTTGTCTGCGAGGCGCGGATCACCTGCACCAAAACGGCGCTTCCCGATGAGTCCTCGACTTTTGCCACGCGGTTGTTGTTTATGGTCACGGGCACAGTCGCCTTCCACGACAGCGGATTGAAAACCACGATGGGCGTGCCAAGCCCGCCCTGCTCCCATAGCCCCCAGTCCATGTCTTTTGAGAGATAGTTTACGGTTTTGGATGTGTCTATGTTCCAGGATATTTTTTGTATCGAGGCGTTTATGGTTTTTGAGCCTATGGCCAGCGATTCGCCGTGCATTTCGGCGGCGTCGGCGTATGCCTCCTTGATCGAGCAGCCGCCCATTATGTCGTGGAACTGGTTGAACAGCACGTTTTTCCAGGCCTCGCGGAGCTTGGCTCCGGAATAGGGCATGCCGGCCAGCCTGTTTGCCAATATATTGTATTTTTCGGCGGTGAGAAGCCTGTTCTCCGCCTCCCTGTTTTGCGCTTTCACTCTGGCGTTGGCGCTGTAGCAGCCGCTGGCATGGTGCTGCATATCGCCGGACAGCACGGGCAGTCCGTAATTTTTTTCGGCGATGTCCGCGAAATACCTGTCGGGGCCGGAGAAGATATATTCGAAGTTTTGGCTTTCCTTGATTTTGCTTTTTACGGTCTCGATCATCTTTACGGTGGGGCCGCCGCCGTGGTTGCCCACCCCGTAAAACATCATTTTGTCCTCGCCGTCCTCTTCGGCCTTCTTTTCATACAGCTCAAAGTCGCCCTCGCCGAGCCGCAGGCAGTACGCGCCAAGTATCCGGTAGGTCAAAACCTCGCTGCCGTCGGGGGAGCGCCATTTAAAAAGGTTCGAATCAAAGGGGTATTTTTTCTCGCCGCGGCCGTCCGGCCTCATGTACACATAGGAATCGATGCCGCTCTTTTTTAGTATCTGGGGAAGCGAGGCGTTGTGGCCAAACGAATCCACGTTGTATCCGGTCGCCGCGATCTTTCCGAATTTTTCCCTGAAATAGCGCTGGCTGTATAGCATATGCCGGGAAAAGCTCTCGCCGCTCGGTATATTGCAGTCGGGCTGGATCCACATCCCGCCCGCTATGCTCCAGCTTCCCTCTTTTACCGCTTCCCGGATTTTTTCGAACATGGCGGGCTCGTTTTCCTCGACCCACTCGTAATATGCCGCGCAGGCGCTGGTGAACACAAAATCGCCGAACTGCGCGATGCGGTCAAGGGCGCTCTGGAATGTGGCCTTTATTTCGGCGTAGCCCTCCATATACCTCCACAGCCATACCGGATCGAGGTGCGCGTTTCCTATCATGTAAATTTTTTTCTTCTCGCCCATAATATTTTACCTGCTCTTTCTTTTTTTGAATAATTTCCGCTATCAGGCAAAAGGTGTGCGGTTCGCACACCTTGCCATTTTGAATAAAATGTTGCCGTGATCCTGCTTGTTGCGCCATCACATCGAGTCCAACTGTTCCTGTGCCCAAGCGCTGCCGGCCTCGGCGGCCTTGGTCCACCACTCGATGGCTTTTGCCATGTCTTTTGCCACGCCAAAGCCGTATTTGTAGCAAGTGCCCATCCATTCCATCGCCTTGACATAACCTTGCTCTGCGGATTTCGTCCACAATTCGAAAGCTTTGACCAAGTCCTTTTCCACGCCATCGCCGTTGTAGTAACGCCCCGCCAAGTTGTTTTGTGCGACGGCCTGACCCTGTTCGGCGGCCTTGGTCCACCACTCGATGGCTTTGCCCACGTCCTTGGCCACGCCATCGCCGTTGTAGTAACGAACGGCTAAATTGTGTTGCGCGTCGGCCTGACCCTGTTCGGCGGCCTTGGTCCACCACTCGATGGCTTTGACCAAGTCCTTTTCCACGCCATCGCCGTTGTAGTAACGAACGGCTAAATTGTTTTGTGCGGCGGCATTGCCATTTTCGGCGGCCTTGGTCCACCACTCGATGGCTTTGCCCATGTCCTTCGCCACGCCTTCGCCGTTGGCGTAACGCCCCGCTAAATTGTTTTGCGCTTTGGCATTGCCATTTTCGGCGGCCTTGGTCCACCACTCGATGGCTTTGCCCATGTCCTTCGCCACGCCTTCGCCGTTGGCGTAACGAATTGCCAAGCTGTTTTGCGCGTCGGCCTGACCCTGTTCGGCGGCTTTCGTCCACAATTCGATGGCTTTGCCCACGTCCTTGGCCACGCCATCGCCGTTGTAGTAACGAACGGCTAATGCGTTCATCTCGTCGGCATTGCCCGCTTCCGGCGCATCGTACAACTGGCAGCTCAGTTTTCGCGCCGCGTTGTCCCAGGTCACCTTGCCGTATTTGCTCAATAGATTGAAGTCGATAAACATGCGCCCGTTTATCGAGTAGCTTTCCACTAACTCCCCACTCAGGTACACCTTGATCGCCGACACGATGTATCTCGCCTTGACGTCCCCCGGCTTTTTTCCCTCCGGGATGCCCTCCGCCGGCACCGGCGCCATCGCTTTCTTTGCGTTGCGCTCCACTTTCAGCGTCCTCTCACCCGCGTTCCACGCCACGTCGAATCCGTACCCAACCAGATCCTCCACGATTATCTGCGCGTAGCCTTTGATGTTGCTTATCGGTATGGGCTGGCCGTTTATATATGCCGTTATAGTCGTGTACACCACATCCCCTATCGGGTCGCCCACCGCCGCCGTTACTGGGATTGCGAGCATGCCGGACATAAGCGCCAATGTCAATGCCATGATCAGGATTCTCTTTGCTATTTTCATGCCTTTTTCTCCTTTCAGTTAAGGCGACTTTTAAAACCATATTCAGAATTCGCCTAATCGTTAATTTCCGCAAGAGGTTTGTAGGCCTTGCCTTTTGTCCCTTATTGAGCAAATTCTATCACAAATCATAAAAAATGTCAATGCTTTTTTGAAATTTTACCCGTCCTTTCCCTTATAATATGGAGTAAAATTTTCTTTTCACAAACTCGATTTCAGCCGCGCTGTACGGCGCGCCGTCGGGATGGTATAGGTCATGCTGCCAGATTTCAGGCTCGGCGTCGTTTGGCTTCGACCCCCAATGGAGATTTGTCTGCGTTTTGCCTCTGATCAGCCCCCAGTTATACGCTCCGGCGATCTCACCGGCAAACAGCGGCAGATGGGTTTCGAATTTATTGCCATTCTGCCTCAGCAGCCACTCGGTGCAGACAACCGGCCTGTTGTATTTTTTTAGGCTTTCTATTTTTTGCTCTGAGCTTTCAATCGGCGCATAGTCGTGATATGTGATTATATCGGACATATCGGCGAATTTTAAGTCGTACTCCTGAAATTCCCATATGCCCGCAGTCAAAGGCTGGATTGGATCCGCTTCTCTCGCCCATGAAAATACCTTTTTTACAAGGGGCAGACATTTTTCGCGGCGGTTGTTGTTCCCCGGCTCGTTGTATAAATCCCATACGGCGACATTCTTGTCGCTCCCAAACGCCCCGATCATATTTTTTGCATATTCGCGCAAGTCTTGCTCCTTTTTTGGATCGTCCGCGATCGAATTGCCCGGGCTCGGTGTCCAGCCGCTGTTGTGCACTCCCGGGACAGGGGGGTCTTGCGCGCCCAAATACGGCTCTTTGCCCGCGAATGCGCAGTCGTCGAACAGTATCGGCATCACCGATATTCCGTTTGACCGGGCGATTTTGCAGAAATCGCCGAATGTTTCCAAAAACCCGTCCCGCTCCTTTTCCCAAACGATATACTGCAAAAAAACCCTGCATGAATTATATCCCGTTTTTGCCCCGATGGCGAGCTCGCGTTTTATCGTCTCTTTGTCATACGTTTCTTTCTGCCACATTTCAGTCGAGTTGACCGCCGTCGAAGGCACATAATTGAACCCGAACAGCCACCCTGTGTCTTTTTGCCACTTTTTTGCTTTTTCCTCGGTCCAGCGCATGATTATCTCCTTTTTTCCTCCCGCAAATTGCCTTATTCAGTAATTTTTATTGTTTTCCCAGGCGTCGAGCATGGCTTTCAGGTGATGCTCCGGCACATCCGGCAAAAGATTGTGCACTCCCGAAAAGATAAACCCGCCGCCTTGCTTTAATATATTTATGCAC
>Ga0082212_10003851_pt1 | contig 21094 bp, 18 predicted proteins | sample TergutNt197P3_FD_71548 | JGI IMG/M metagenome (GOLD analysis project Ga0082212, IMG submission 71548) | Neocapritermes taracua P3 segment gut microbial communities from Petit-Saut dam, French Guiana - Nt197 P3 | ecosystem: Host-associated > Arthropoda: Insects > Digestive system > Gut ... | reverse complement strand
GAAAACCAGTTTTAATCGGGAAATAAATCGTAGGGGCGCCCCTTGCGGTCCCCCTCCGCAAAAAACGATAAAATTAATTCGCGAGCGACCGCAAGGGTCACCCCTACATAAATAATATATTTTCATATTATCTAATAAATTTACTGAATTTACAAATCAAATCATGGGGAGATAAAATATCATGAACAAAAAATTCAAAATCATACTTATTATAGTTGCGGCTCTGATAGTTTTAGGCATAGCCGGTTTTATTATTTTAAAAGATATACGGGCAAAAAACAGACCTCCCGAAATGCCGAACGTGACTTTGTTTAAATGCCATATGTTCAAACCTTTAACCGATACGGATTTAAACGAAATAAAAGAAATCGTCAAAAACACGGTAGGCGATAAAATTCTGAATATAGAAAAAGGCATACCGTTGGCACGGGCAAAATATATCACCGACGAAAACGGTCAATCCGTTGATGTAGACGTAGGCGAGCTGGTAAGTATATCTTTATCGCTTCTGACCGAAGATGAAAAAATAAAAATGATGAAAACTCTTTTGCAGGAATATGAAATAGACGAAAAATACTGGGATTATATATACGAAATAACCGACGTATATAAATCCGATTATAAAAAATAATATAATGATAAATACAAAAAATCACGGGAATTATATGGATAAAATCAAAAATAAAGTCTTATGTTCGACCGGGACGGTTATCGGCAGGCTGAACGGTTTTGATTATACGCTGATGAAAGAATACGCGGATAAGATAAAATGCGGCGGTTATGAATTTATGACCGAGCCGTTCTGGAACAGCGAAGAAGATATAGATAAAATTATATCAAGTTTGTCGCCGCTTAATTTAAACTTCGAAACCCTGCACATGGACAAACACATCGGCGATATGATAAGCAAAAACGAGCCGGGAGATATTGACGGGGCTTTGCGTATATTCGAATTAAACTGCAAAGCCGCGGCTGAACTCGGCGCGAGACTGCTTGTCCTGCATTTATGGGGTGGTTACGATTCCGACAGGCATATTGATATAAATATAAAAGTCTGCGGGGATTTACTCGATATTGCCGGGAAATATAATTTAGTTTTAACAGTCGAAAACGTAGTCTGCAACACATATAACGCCTTGCTTCACATGAAAAAATTATATGAGACATATGGCAATAACATAAAATTCACGATAGACGTCCGTCACGCCGAATTTCATAAAATGTTAAGAGAGACATGCGAGGCTGATTTTCTCTGGGAGAATAATCTCGTGCCGCATTTTCACATCGCGGATTACAAAGGCGAATACATGGACTGGTCGAAACTGCGTCCTGTTCTCACACCCGGAGAAGGCGACGTTGATTTTGTATATTTGTTTGATTTTCTCAAAAGAATAGATTACAAAAGTTCGTTTACGTTAGAAGCCGGAGCGAGAAACGAAGCCGGGACTGCGCTTGATTTCGTAAAACTAAACAAAAGCCTTGATTTTATTTATAATATGATATGTTAGAAATATGCATTAAGGGGTTGGACTTAATGAAAACATGCAAAAATTGCAAATATTGTATTAAAGAATACTGGAAATATGAATTAGAATTTAGAAAAGGCAGCGAAGTAAGGATTTGTCAGCAAGAAAATGCCAAACGGGTAAAGATACTAACAATTTCGAGGATTTTTTTGATTCTTTTTGTAATTACAGTATTTATTTTAACAAGTCCGACTATTCTGTTAATAGAAGGCGATCCAATTAAATTGAGAAACGATATTATAGATTACATGCAAAATTATTCTGATTTTTCGGATTCAATGTCCTTAGATTCGATGTCCTTTCTTTTCATTCGTTATGAACTTGAAACTGATATGTCTTTTAAATATGTCGTTCAACAGGCGGGTGCCCCAAATCTCTATTTAGAAGATAAAAAATATATAGTTGGATTATGGTGTATAAACGACTTTTACTACAGCAGCGGTGTAATTATAACTTTCAAAGATAAATCAGTAATAGATTGGGAATTTATATATTAAACTTCTTCCGTATACAATTTTTAATTAAATAGAAAAATAAAAAAACATGAAAAAAATAAATTTAACTCACGCAAACGGTGCATATAACATATACATCGGCGAAAATCTGCTTGAAAACATCGGAGACTATATCGAAAATCAGAATTTTAATCCGAAATCAAAATTTTGCATAGTCAGCGACGATATTGTTTTCCCGTTGTACGGCGGTATTGTCAAAGAAAGCATAGAGAAAAAAGGTTTTAACGTAAAATCTTTTATATTTACGCATGGAGAAAATCAAAAAAACTTAGCGACAATCAGCGACATATATAATTTTTTATGCGAGAATAAATTCGACAGAAACGATTGTTTAATCGCGGTAGGCGGAGGAATAGTCGGCGACATGACCGGATTTGCCGCCGCGACTTATCTTCGGGGAATAAAATTTATACAAATCCCCACGACTTTGCTTGCGCAGGTCGATTCTTCGGTAGGTGGAAAAACCGGGGTTAATTTAACTTACGGGAAAAATCTTGTCGGGGCATTTTATCAGCCGCAGTTTGTTTTATGCGACGTAAATACTTTAAAAACTTTGCCAGATAATATATATTCAGACGGCATGGCTGAAGCAATAAAGCACGGTTGCATAAAAAGCCGTGAACTTTTTGATTCGCTCATGAATAAAAATATAAACGTGATTGACATGGTGTATGAAAACATAAAAATAAAAGCCGACGTTGTAATGTCGGACGAATTTGAGACAGGCGAACGCGCCGTGTTAAATTTCGGTCATACAATCGGTCACGCGCTCGAAAAATACTATAATTTCTCAAGATTTTCACACGGGCAAAGCGTTGCAATCGGCATGATTTACGCAGTGAAAATCTCGCATATTTTAAATATATGCAAATATGATTTAGTCGAGAAAATAATAAAAATTTTGAAAATATATAATTTGCCTGTTGATACGGGTGAAAAAACCGACAATAAAACTTTGGCTGAAATTTGCATGGGCGATAAAAAATCCGAAAACGATTTTATCAAGTTTGTTTTGCTTGAAGATATAGGAAAATATAAATTCGTGAAGATAAACAAAAACGAACTGGGGGATTTATTATGCAGGATTTAAAAAATATAAAAATAAATCCCGGATTCAAAACGGGGACTATCGAGATTCCGCCGTCAAAAAGCATATCGCACAGGGCGTTAATCTGCGCGGGACTTGCAACAGGCGGCGAAAGTCATGTAAAAAACATAATTATGTCAGACGATATAACAGCGACAATCGACGCGTTACGCCAGATTGGTTTGTGTAGGGGCGGGGTTTTCTCGCCCTTGAATCCAATAACATATTTTTTTGAGGGCGGGAAATTTTGTTTGGACAGCATACAGGGCGGGAGAACCCCGCCCATACGGATAGATTGCAAAGAATCAGGTTCAACTCTAAGATTTTTAATTCCCGTCGCTGCCGCGTTAGGGATAACCGCGACTTTTACCGGAGAAGGCAAACTTCCCGAACGCCCGATTAGTTTATATCAGGATTTATTTGCTGATAAAAACGTTTCTATGCAGTTTGATAACGGCAAACTCCCCGTGACCGTGAGCGGTAAATTATCATCGGGGAAATTTTATATACCGGGAAATATATCGTCACAGTTTATCACGGGATTAATGTTAGCCTTGCCTATTCTTAACGGGGATTCGGAGATAATTTTAACGTCGCCGCTTGAATCAAAATCTTATGTTGATATGACTGTTGACGTTTTAGAAAAATTCGGCGTGAAAATTAATGAAGTTTCAAACGGATATTATATCAACGGCAATCAAAAATATATAAACACGGATTATACTGTCGAGGGGGATTTTTCACAGGCAGCGTTTTTTGCCTGTATCGGCGCAATAAACGGAGAGATAACAATAAAAAACTTAAACTCTAAATCTATGCAGGGTGATAAAAAATTCATAGAGATTCTAAACGATTTCGGAGCGAAAGTTTATTTTGACGGCGAAGATTTAAGGGCAGTCAAATGCGAAAATTTAAAAGGCATAAAAATCGACGCGTCGCAAATCCCCGATTTAATCCCGGTTTTATCGGTTGTCGGAGCATACGCGAACGGCGAGACTGCGATATATAACGCCGGGCGTTTACGTTTAAAAGAAAGCGACAGAATAAACGCGATATGCGAAATGCTTAAATCAATCGGCGCGGACGTCAAAGAAACAGACGACGGAATAATAATCAACGGAACAAACGGGGAAAAACTTCCGGGAGGGTTCGTAAAATCTTTTAGCGACCACAGGATAGCGATGTCTGCGGCGGTCGCAAGCGTTTGGACGGAGAACGGCGTAATAATCGACGATATGACTTGTATAAACAAATCTTACCCGATATTTTTGAAAGATTTTGAGGGGTTAAACTTATGAGAAAATCGTTTTCAAGCTTTAATCCGGCGTTTAAATTTATAGCGATAAAATTAAGACGTTTTGAGAGATATATAAAATGGTGGACCGGAAGAAAAAAATTGGCGAAAACTATATCAAAAGAAAAATTGGATTGCCGCGTATATAAACATCAGTCTGTATTAATCCGGAAATTAGGCGATTCGGATTTGATTTTGCAATATAATAAAGTAGAAAATCTAAAAATCGCCGTGGAAAAATTAAACGGGATAATTATTAATCCCGGAGAAACATTTTCTTTCTGGTATTTAGTCGGCTGCCCCACAAAAAGAAAAGGCTATCTTAACGGAATGCTTTTATCTGAGGGTGAAGCCCTTGAGGGGATAGGAGGGGGATTATGCCAAATCGCGAATCTTATTCACTGGTTATGCCTGCACAGCCCGCTCACGGTCACGGAAAGGCATCATCATTCATATGACCCATTCCCCGACAGCGGACGGGTTGTCCCGTTCGGAAGCGGAGCGTCGGCGTTTTATAATTACATAGACTATCAGTTCAAAAACGAAACAGAATATACGTTTCAATTATTATTCTGGTTTGACGATAAATACATCAACGGCGATTTGCGCGTAGATACAGAATTGCCGTATAAATATCATGTATTCGAAAAAAATCACAGATTTATAAAAATAGAAGAATCTTTTTACAGGCAAAACGAATTATGGCGTGAAAAATACGACAAAAAAAGCGGCGATGTATTTGAAACGGAATTATTGCAAAAAAATAACGCTCTTGCTAAATATATACCTGATGAATATGAAACAGAATAAAAAATAAAAAAGAGAGTAAAAAATAATGGGTTCAATTTGGGGAAACAAACTAAAAATATCTATATTCGGCGAATCCCACGGGGAAGGCGTCGGCGTTGTAATCGACGGATTTCCCGCGGGATTTGAAGTTGATTTCGAATATATAAACGAATTCTTGAAACGCCGCGCTCCGGGAAATAATTTCTCGACTTCGCGAATCGAAAGCGACATGCCCGAAATATTATCCGGCGTAAAAAATAATTTCACGGCAGGCTCGCCAATCTGCGCGTTTATAAAAAATAACAACGCGCAATCGTCAGATTATCAGGATAAACTGATAAATCCCAGACCAAGCCACGCCGATTATAACGCTTACGTAAAATATCACGGATATTCTGACCAACGGGGCGGCGGTCATTTTTCCGGACGTTTGACCGCGCCGCTTATATTTGCCGGAGCATTATGTTCAGACTGGCTTGATAAAAAACATAATATAAAAATAAACGCCCGATTAAAACAAATCGGCGATATAAAAATCAAACCCGTAGGGGACGGCGTCCTCGACGTCCCGTTAATTCCAACGCTAAAAGAAACCGGAGATTCTGTCGGCGCGATTGTCGAATGTATCGCGGAAAATGTTCCGCAGGGACTCGGAGAGCATATGTTTTCTTCGGTGGAGGCAAATATTTCTTCGTGCATTTTCGGCATACCCGGAGTAAAAGGGATAGAATTCGGCAAAGGCTTTGAGTTTGCGTCAATGTATGGTTCAGAGGCAAACGACGAATATTATTACGACGACAACGGCGAAGTAAAAACCAAAACAAACAACAATGGCGGGATAATCGGGGGAATCAGCACGGGAATGCCGATAATATTTTCTGTAGTGTTCAAGCCCACGCCGTCGATTTTTTTGGAACAGAACACAATAAATCTTGAGACTAAAACCAACGCTCAAATAAAAATAAAAGGCAGGCACGACCCATGTATCGGCATACGCGCCGTACCCGTAGTCGAAGCGGCTGCGGCGGTTGCGCTGACGGATTTGATTCTATAAAATGTTTCACGTGAAACATTTGTTTCGCACGCAAAAGTAAATAATCGTTCGGAATAATCATTTGTGATCATGTTTAATCATTTATATTCTTACAACACCCGCCGTATCTTCCCCACAACCAACATCAAAAACGGAAACACAAACCCAAGTATAACCGACGAATACGACAAAATATTTGTGTAAAAATAATCAGCGTCAAAATTATTTTCCCCGATTAAATAAGCAAGCGCAAGTATAATAAACCCAATCGGAAACATAAATAATTTTGTGTTATTTTCCTGAATTACAAATAAAGTTTTAATAATTTTCGACAAAACAAACAAATAATAAGAAACCAATATAAAGTCCGTGAACGCCCATAATATGATAAAAAAAGTCTCGAAACTCTGGATAATCCCCGTAGATTTAATGCTTTTGAATATAATAAAATAAGGCATAGGGAGATTTTTCGCAGTCTCGGCGTTGAAAATTCCAATCACCGCAACTAAACTTAAAAAATTAAATAAAGCGATAATCAGCATAAATTTTGTCGCCGTATGCTTGAATTTATTTTTATAATTTATATTATCGCCCAGAAACAGCGAAAAAGTCAAAAGCGACCATAAACTAATCATAGGAACAGACGATTTTAAAATATCGACCGTATCATAATAAGTCACGGGATATAAATTCGTTGGTTTTATATGAAATAACGCCGTAAAAAACGCTAACACAAAAATTACAGATATAATTATAAACGAAAACTCAGCGAATCTTGCGAAAGATTCTATATTTTTTCTTACGGCAAACAGCGCGAACAAAAGCAATATTATCATGAAAAACACAGGTGAAACATTAGGGAAAATCGACGAGATAAATTCCTCACCGAAATTTCTCAGAAAAAAAGAAACAAAAAATAAAACGTGAATCAAAAACAAAAACAGAATTATTTTCCCGATTATTTTCCCGAAAACCGTTTCAATAATCTCAGCCAAAGATTTATCGCTATGCTTTTCAATTAATTTATGCAGTATAAATATAAGAAAAAATACCGGCAGTATCGCGAAAAAAGGCGAAAGCCAGCTTGATTTTTCAATAAACTTCCCGGATTCCGGCGTTATAACTCGCATTATTCCCGAAACCGTAGTGAAAAAAAACAATATCATAACCTGACGGATACTAATTTTTCTTGCCATAATTATCCCATTAAACCCCATATCCCTAAACCAAGAGCGGCTAAAAAAATAACCGCGAACAATACTTTTTCATGAACTTTCGATTTTCCAAGCATATCAAAAAAATCAAATATACTGTAAATACACAATCCCGCGATGTAAAAAATCATTTTATTTTCTTCTCCTTTTAACCGACACATTTATTTCATAATCAATATTTTCAAAAATATCCTGCCAATTATCTTTGATATTATGCCATTTATACGGATGCTGTAAGCTTAAAATCTCGCCGATATTCAAAAAATCCACGCCTGTTGTTTTTGAGATTTCAATTATATTTTCTATTTCTGATTTTATTTTATCACCTTGCAACTTATTTAATTTATCTATATCCGAATCTGACAGATTTTTATTTTTATTTGTCGTCTCGTCAAATTCTGTATCAATATTGATATTAAATATAACTTTTTCAGAAATATTATTTTTGTCAAATTTAAAATCCATTTTATTTTTCGAGGTTTTTATAGAAAAAACATATAAATCATTATCGTTATATACTTCAATATCCGTCATTTTTATATTTTTCGTCAGAATCAAATACGACCTTACAAGAGAATAGGGGAGATATTCAATTAATTTCCCGTTTTTTAAAATCCCCAAACCGTCAAATTCAAAAGTATATTTTTTTGCTTCGTCACTATTATCACTATCTTTTATCGGGCTTTCTTTGACTGCCAGAACCGGGATAACCCCGGTTTTTTCTTTTGAGTAAAAAATTTGCATTATATCTTTTAAATCTTTTGTCACTAACGAGTTTAACTGGTTTTTATTGTTCGAGAGACCGTCAAGCCTTGCGTCAACGTTTATCTCCGAAGTCAAAACTTTTTTTATAAAATCCTCGCTTGTCATATCTTTTGTAATAAACGCTTTCACGTCAAGCCGGATAGTCTGGCTTTTAGAATAATAATCAATCAAATAATCCAGATGATTTTTTGCGGTGTTTTCACCTATCAAAACATATTCAAGATGTGAGTCGCTCAGACTTTTATTAGTCAGACTCTGGATTTTTTCGAGCGTTTTATTCATAGTATTTGATTTTACGTTAAATAAATTTTTATTTTCGTTGGATTTATTGTCTTTGTCCTCGGTTTCCTGACTGCTTATATAACTTATGCTAAATTTATCAGATTCACCCGAAAATAAATCTATATCAATCCCGCTTGATATAATAAAATCAAATGTTTTAAGTTCTTCAGGCATAGGAATTTTATTTTTGTTCATGTATGTCAGAGAAAACAAAAATACTCCGATTATAATAAATTTTAATATTTTCATAAAGTTTTATACCCCGTGTTTTATTTCGGTTTCCTGAAAAAAGTATCTCTGAAAAACGATTTCCCCTCGTTTGACACAAACGGCGCAAGATACGGCACTCCGAATGATTCGATAGAACACAAATAATATATAAATCCGACAGACGCAAACGCAATGCCGAGAAATCCGCCGAATATCGCGCACGCTATAAATATATACCTGCATATCCTGACAGCGTTGAAAAACTCCTGATTAGGTATCATGAACCCCGTGATACCCGTAATCGCCGCGACAATAACGACAAGCGGGGATAATATTTTCGCGGATACGGCAGCGTCGCCGATTATCAGACCCCCGATTATCGGCACAGCCTGCCCGATAGTCTTAGGCATTCTTACCCCGGCTTCCATCAATACTTCAAAAGCCAGAGTCAAAAACAACACTTCTTGAATCGACGACAAAGCGACTTCCTGTTTGCTTCGGATTATCGCCAAAGTAAGCGAATTATTTAACAGTTCTTTGTGATAACATACTATCGCGATATATAACGCGGGTAAAGTCAGCGCGATAACGGCGCAAATATATCTGATAATTCTCATAAAAGTCGCAACCGCGTAATTATTTGAGTAATCGTCGGGGGCTTGAAAAAACATATTTAAAACAGACGGTAATATTATAGCCGTAGGAAACCCGTCGATTATTATGCCAATTTTTCCTTCCATTATATTAGAACAAAACTTATCCGGACGTTCTGTTATCGCGACAAACGGGAAAACCGAATATTTTTTTTCGATTAATCTTTCCTCAAAATCACCTATGCTGATTATATTTTCGCAGTTGATTTTATTTATTTTATCTTTTATTGCGTTCAAGATATTTTTATCCGTCACGCTTTCCATATATATAATCGACGCAGGCGTCGCGCTTGTGTTTCCCACAGACACGCTCTCGATTTTCAAATCAACGCTCCTGATACAACGCCGCACAAGCGCGGTATTTGTCCGCAAAACCTCGATAAAAGCGTTTTTCGGTCCTTTTATCACAGCTTCGTTTGACGGCTCGGACATTGAGCGCATTTGAAACCCTTTTAATTCAAAAACCGCCGCTTTTTTTTCCTGATTCGAGATAACCGCAACAGAACCTGTGAGTATATCGTTAATAACTTCTTCGATATTATCCTTGACTTCTGAATTTATATGATAAACTTCGCCGTTCGTGATATTCTGCATAAACTCTGTTTCGTTCTTTGAATTTTTTATTTTTTCGCTGAGAATCAAAGATTTCAAAACAGTATTGTCGAATAAATCAATATTTACAAGCCCGTCGATAAAAACGACGGGCAAAATCATACCATTTACCGCTATATTTTTATACACTACGTCGGAATTATCACCGAGATATTTTTTTATATTTTCAAAAGTCACATCGTCGAACTTGTTTATTTTATTGTCGAAATCATTTAAAACTTTTCCGTAACGCCATAAATCGAACATAAAAAATCTCCTGCGTTTTTTACTATTATTTACTTCATTTGATATTATTTGTAATTTTAATAAAATTATACGAAATCGCAAATAATATAAATAAAAGCAAAATGTTAACAAAAAATTCATAAATTGTTAACGTAGATGAGGTTATAAACCTTGTGTTGAGACTATGTTATGACTACAGCATGATAAACTATAATCATAACAAAATAAAATTATAGCCAATGGCTATGTATAAACAAAGAGAGGTACAAACAAATGAAAAAAATTAAAGTTAAGGCACTTTTACTCGCATTGATAATGTTATTAAACATTTTTAGTTCATTAATACTGACGGTATCTGCGGAAACATTCGAGGCAGGAACAGCGGTCAGCTATACTACATCTCAGTCAGTCACCATAACGCAGTCAGGCTGGTACTATATAGAGGCATGGGGCGGCAACGGCGGCGACGGAGCTGGTGACAACGGCGGCAACGGCGGCGAAAGCGCAAAAGAAAGCGGATATTTCCATTTTAATAAGGGCGATACGTTATATGTGCAGGTAGGTACAGGCGGCGGACGCGGTGGTAGCGCAAGCGGCGGTAATGGTGGAGACTCCGGTACACCCGGAAGCGGATTATGGTTCGGAAAAGGATATAGCGGTGGAAAAGGCGGCACTGCAACCAGAGGCACATTTGGCGGTGCAATATACGGCGGATACGGCGGCGGCGGCGGCGGAGCTGCTTCGGGCGTTTTATTAAACGGGACAGCAATTTCCGATATTATCATCGCATCCGGCGGCGGTGGCGGCGGCGGCGGTGAAGGCGGAAGTTTAGCAACCGGTCGATATGGCAGTGCTGGCGGCGGAAGCAATCAATATGGCGCTGATAATAGTGAAGCGAGCAGCAAAGGCAACGCTCATTCAAGTACTGATACAAACGGTTATATCGGCGGTTGGGTTCGCCATGACGGTGAAAATAGGCATACTACTGTTGCTGTCGGAGCATATGCAGGCGGCGGCGCAGGCGGCGGCGCAGGCGGCTGGGACGGTAGCATAGGCGGCGGAGGTAAAAGCGGATGCGGTGGTAAAAATGGTACAGACTCGATTGGTATCAATGCAAATGAAGGCGGCGGCGGCGGCGCAGGCGGACAAAGCGCAAGCAAAGGCGTGAGTTTGCCTTTCACAAAACCAGATGGATTTAATGATAATAACACTCGCACTACAGGCGTAAACGGACAGGTTTACATTACTTTAGTAAAAGAAACCTACAAAGTAACCTACAACGGCAACGGCAGTGACGACGACGACAAAGCTCCGGTTGATGATACTAAATATTACGCTCCATCTGATAATACAGTAACCGTACTCGACGAGGGTGAGCTTGTAAAAGATAACTATACATTCGTTGGTTGGACTAAGGATTCTGACGGATTAGGAACGGTATATAATATAGATGATGAATATAACAATAAATTTATCATAACCGAAGATACAATACTTTACGCTAAATGGGCGGCTGACATTTACACAATAACTTACAACGGTAACGACGAAGATGACGGCGAAATGGATGAAGAAACAGCCACATACGACGAATATTTCAAACTTGCAAAAAATGATTATACAAAAATAGGTTATATATTCACAGGTTGGAATACAGAAACAAACGGTACGGGCGACGATTACGCCGACGAATTTGAATTTATTTCATGGAATTTAACAGATAACTTAAATTTATTCGCTATATGGTCACCCATAGACATTGATATAAAATACGACGGTTATTCGGAATATGACGATACTGGAATATACGGTGAACTTATCGGTGAAGAACCTGACGCGCCTGACGCGCCCTACGGTCATGAATTTGACGGTTGGAATACAGACCCGAACGGCTTGGGCATCACATGGGAGTTCGAAGTCGATACTTTAACAGTAGCAAACGGCGTGGATATTGACGCACAAACATTGACTCTGTACGCTCAATGGAAAGAACTTGACAAATTCAGCGTAACCTATCACGCAAACGCAAAAGGCGATTCAGTCAAGAATATGCCCAAACGTGATGTATACTATGTAGGCGAAGAAATATTCGTTTCAGGTAAAACACCCGTAAGAAAAGGTTATGAATTCGATGGCTGGAACACAAAGAAAAACGGCAACGGCACACCGTATGAAGTAAGCGACTCTGAACCTATAACCGAAAAAACAAGACTTTACGCTCAATGGATAGAAAACAGCGTTATTATAGATTATACGGCAAAAACAGGCGGCAGCGTAAGTGTTGCTAACGAAACTGTCCTGATTGCGACAGGAACGGCAGCAGGCTCAACTGCTACGCCAAACGCAGGTTATCACTTTGTCAAATGGGTAAACGCAAAAGGCAAAACAGTAAGTACAGACCCGACTTTCATTCCCGCGAAAAAAAGCGGATTAAACGTAACGGCAACTTATACGGCAGTATTCGCCGAAGACCCGAAAGTCACTATAAAATATAAAGCGTCGGTCGGCGGCACGGTAAAACCAACTTCTGAAAAAGTCGCTCCCGCAACCGGAACAGTATTAGGCTCAACGGCTACGGCAGACGAAGATTATATATTCATCGGCTGGTATGCTGCTGGCGACACAGAATTTGAAACCCTGTTGTCATACGAAGAAACTTACAAACCCGGCAAAGTAGGCAAATTAAATGTAGCAGGCAATTATGTAGCATTATTTGAATTAATCCCGACTTACGAAGTAGAAGTCAGAAACAGTTACGCGGCAATTACAGGCGACGGATTCTATAAAGCAGGAGAAACTGTTACGATTAGCGCAGGCACGCGCAGTGGTTATACGTTTAATGGCTGGACTGTCGTAGAGGGTGAAATAACTCTTGATAATTCAAGCAAATCTACGACTACTTTCGAAATGCCGGCTGAGGCTGTTATTGTCAGAGCCAGATGGACTGAAATTGTAGAAACATCGGAAGACACCGACGACGAAAAAGGTACGACCGAAGACGAAACCACAATAGAAGACGAGACTACGACAGAACCCGCAGGCGGCGATGGTGACGGCGGCGACGATGACGAAAATACCACGACAACAGAACCTGCAGGCGGTAGTGGAGACGGTGACGGCGAAGAAGACAATATCACAACAACAGGAGAAAATGAAACTACGACAGAACCCGCAGGCGGCGACGGAGACGGTAACGGCGAAGATACTAAAACCACGACGCAAGCTCCGACAGAACCTGTTGGCGGCAACGGCGGCGAAGACGACGATAATACTACTACGACAACAAGTTCAACCGAGACAACAACTCAGGAGACTATAGTTCTTCCCGAAAATATGGATTTATATGACACTATGCCCGACAGCGCGATGCCTTTGTCAAACGGCTGGTTCGCAATAGATTTAGGCGACGATTACTGGCAGATATTTAACGGCGATTATAATTCTATAGGCGTAATATTATTACCCGAAGGCGAAGATATAGAAGAATACGACGTTGAATTTAATCTCGTGCCTCTGGCAAATATAATGACATTCGAAGAAGCGAAACAAGCAGAAAAAGTATATGACGATATGCCTCCCGCAGCGCAGGACGGCGGAAACAATCCTGAATCTCAGGACGATGACGAAATAATTGAAAACGGCGGCGAAAGCGAAAACAAGACTAATCCTAAAACCGGCGACAGTATATATATAATAATCGCGTTGCTTATACTTGCAGTCGCAGGCGTGGTAATATTCAGAAAAAAGATAACCGCAAAATAATTTTAAATCTATAGACTTAAACAAAAAAACTCCGGCTGATTTTCATAACCAGCCGGAGTTTTGTTAATCACTCCGGGTTTAATTTCCCGCCCCTTGGGGCGTTCCTTTGTAGGGAACGGTCTGTGACCGTTCCGCGGACGAACGCAGTTCGTCCCTACGATACCTCGGGGCTTGCCCCGAGGAGGTTCATTTATAAATCTATTCAACCAGTCCGCTTTCTTTTAACGTCAGATACGATAACAAAACCGTATCGTCAACGTTTAAATTTCTGACTACGTCCTGTTCTATAGTTATGTACTCAATATCTAACTTGTCAGCTTCGGCAAGTATTTCCTGTATTTTTACTTTGCCCGTTCCAAGAGACGTAAAAGAATCCCGGTTGTTCAAATCGTAAAAATCTTTGAAATGCAGCATTTTTATCCTGTTTTTGACGCGTTTGATAAGCTCAATCGCGTCCTCGCCGCCGACGCTCACCCAGCCTATATCAAGATTCAGACAAAAATTTTCGGGCGATGTATAAGCCATAAGTATATCAAAATATTTTACCCCGTTGAAACTTTTTTTGAATTCGTGGTCGTGATTATGATAACAGAAATTCAAGCCGTTTTCGCGCAGTTTCGCTCCGGCTTTGTCGAATATTTTCGCGTTTTCCACAGCCTCGTCATAATTCTGCGCGTCGCTCCAGTAACATACTACGTTTTTTATTTTGACAGCTTTCGCTTTCTCAATAATATCGTCGAGATTATTTTGCAACCCGTTAATATCGGTTGAAATCGACAAAACCGAAAAATCATATTCTTTAAGTTTTGCCAGATTTTCGTCCACGTCGCCTTTTAATAAAAAATATCCGCTTTCCAGAGCTTTAAATCCCCACTTTGACAGTTTTTCGACAACTACCCAAGGGCTTTCATAGTCTTTCATATTATAAAACCCGATTAATGCCGCTTTTAACATAATTTTTTACCTCCAAAAATAATTTAATATAAAAATTTTTACGCATGGTTTAACTTGTTTTTATTATATCACATATTATTATTAAATTGCAAGACCGCCACACAAAAACAGATGGCGGAGATGGCGGACATGGCGGTCTTATAAATTAAATATTAAATATTAAATATTAATAATATATATAACATCGCCAAGACCGCCATGTCCGCCACGTAAAAAGAGTGGCGTTCTTATGAATTATCCTAAAAAATATATTGACATTTCTTTCACGATATTATATAATTATAAAAATATATAAAAAAACGGAGGGAATATCATGTCTGAAAAATTAACCGCAAAAGATATACAAATAGAAAAAACGGCAAACCCTAAAATAAAACCGCTACCAAGCGATATGCTTTTCGGCAAAAACTTCTCGGACCATATGTTTGTCATGGAATACAGTCAGGACAAAGGCTGGAACAGCCCGAAAATCGTCCCGTTCGGCAATATATCGCTGTCGCCCGCCTCTATGGTGTTTCATTACGGGCAGGAACTTTTCGAGGGATTGAAAGCCTACAGGACAGAATCCGGTAAAATCCAGTTGTTCAGACCCGAAAAAAACGTCGCCCGTATGAACTGGACATGCGACCGTTTATGCATTCCGCAGGTTGACCCGGAATTTGCGCTTGAGGCTATAAAAGAAATCGTAAAATTTGACGCGGACTGGACTCCGTACGAACCCGAATATTCGCTTTATATACGCCCGTTTATATTCGCGACCGACCCGTATATAGGCGTAAAACCGTCGTCGTCTTATTTATTCATGATAATTTTATCTCCTGTCGGGGCATATTATCCGGGAGGGATAGACCCCGTAAAAATATATGTCGAGAACGAATATGTAAGGGCGGTAAAAGGCGGTTTGGGATTCGCGAAAGCCGGGGCAAATTACGCCGCGTCGCTTAAAGCTCAGGGCAAAGCGAAAGAAATCGGCTACGCGCAAGTCATGTGGCTTGACGGGATAGAGAGAAAATACGTAGACGAAGTAGGGACTATGAACGTATTTTTTGTCATAGACAACAAAATCATAACCCCAAGCCTTGACGGGAGCATACTTCCGGGGGTAACGCGTGATTCTGTCATACACCTGCTCAAAGACTGGGGATATACGGTCGAAGAACGCAAACTCGCGTTGTCTGAAATAATCGAGGCAAATCAAAGCGGCAAACTCAACGAAGCGTTCGGGACAGGGACAGCGGCTGTTATCTCGCCGATAGGGATATTAAACAACAACGGCGACAGAATCGAGATAAACAACCAGAAAATAGGACCTCTCGCGCAAAAACTCTACGATACGTTAACCGGAATCCAATGGGGCAAAATCGAAGATAAATATAACTGGATTTTGGAATTGGAATAGATATTATTTATGTAGGGGCGACCCTCGCGGTCGCCCTTAAATTTACGTTAATATGATTTTTTTACAAGGGCAACCGCAAGGGTTGCCCCTACGATTTACCTCCATAATTTTTCGGGATATTGCCCTGATTTGACCAGTTCTTTTAATCCGTTTTTTACAAACGGGACGTCGTCTTTATATGTCACGCCGTACCATTTATCACTTGAGGACAGCATTTTGACCGTGGCTTTTTTATTCTCCACAAGATTCCCCACTTCGAAAGGCAGCAAAAATTCTGCGGTCATATCGTTAAAATTGCCGTTTAAAAATCTATGAAAATTATTATTAAAATCATTAAAAATAGCCGGTGTGAATCCCCAGATATTCATTGATACAAGCGTATCTTCGGAAAGCTGTTTAAACGAACCGTCCGGTTTTTCATATATAATATTACCGTCAAGTCTTTTTATTTTTAAAGCTTCTTCTATCCGCGACAAATACCCGTCGGAAGTAACGTCGCAAAGCCCGCGTGAAACAGTTCCGTGTTCAGATATTGTATTTTTAAGCTCAAACCCGACGGTACAATAATTATTTGAAGTCAATCCGTTTTCGGTATCTTTAAAATGCGCGATAATTTTTTCAAAGGCGACAGAACCGTAAAAATCGTCGGCGTTAATCACGGCGAAATGCTCTTTTATCGTATCTCTGCAAGCCAAAACCGCGTGAGCTGTCCCCCAAGGCTTCGTACGCTCAATAGATTGAGTTTGATTCTTAAAATCATCGGGCAAATCCGTCATTTCCTGAAAAACATACTCCGTGTTGATATGTTTTTTGATATTGTTTACAAACATTTCGTCAAATATTTTTTCATGTTCTTTTTTTATTACGAAAATTATTTTATTAAACCCTGCTTTTTTTGCGTCGTAAACCGAAAAATCAGCGATGACTTCATCGTTTACACCCACGCGTTCTATTTGTTTCATACCGCCGAAACGGCTTGCCATTCCCGCAGCCATAATAACAAGAGTTGCATTCATAATATAAAAATCCTTTCATAGATTATATAGATTATATTTTATTCCGCAGTTTCAATTTCATAATCAGTCGAGCCTAAATTATATTTCACAAGAGAATCAATCTGGTCATACGGGTTTTTGCCGTGCAGTCTTTGCAGTAAATGCCCCTCAGTTCCCATTCTGTGACCCTGCGGGATTCCCGCTTCTATCAGATTCTCAAGTTTTATCGCGTCAATCGACGCTTTGTCAACCGCGACTATATCATCGCCTGCCATAATGCCTATGTCCGGCACAATCGACGGCGTAGTAAGTCCCCAGCAATCGCACAACGCCGTTATAGAAGTCAAAACGTTTATATGATAATGATTGACTTTGGCGAAAGTGTCAAGCACTTCTTTTGTGCAAATCGCCATGCCGTCGTTGAAATCGTTATGATTTGCGCCGATTAGTTTTATTGCTCCAGTGGGGCAGACTTGAACGCAATGCTGGCAATATGTGCAATGATGATAAAATACTTTATATTCTTCTCCCTCGAATTTATTGGCGTGATGATTGCACGATTGCAGGCATTGTTCGCAATATGTGCATTTTTCTTTGTCCCATTCTATGCCGCCCTCAAGAGAATGCAGTTCGCCTCTGGTTCTGTCCGTGACACAGCCCATTGCGATATTTTTTACCGCCCCGCCGAACGCGCACGCCCCGTGACCTTTTACGTGAGAGAAGTTAATCAAAAAATCAGCGTCGTTGATAAGCCCTGAAACGTCGATATGCTTTAGCTTTTTGAAATCTACTTCGCGGGTATAAAAATACTTGCCGAAAAATCCCGCGCCTTCCAAAACTTCACAACCGAGAGCCGACGCAGTATATCCGCGTTCTTCGGGGTGACGACCGCTGACATAATGGTCTGTAATAAAACATTTCGCGCCGGATTTTTTGATGTAATCGACCAATATTCTTACGAAAACGGGCGGGATTGTAGAGAAAGTCATACCTGAGCCGACATGCATTTTTATCGCGACGCTTTTGCCGTTGATTCTTTCGCCGAGGTTTGAACTTTCAAGCAAACGTTTAAATTTAGCCGGGAGCGTTTCGTTAACGTCCCAATGCGAGAACGCCATAGACGAAAATTTTACTTTTGATTTTTCTGATTTTAAAGAATCTGACATTAAAAATCCTCCTGAAAATTATATATTATAAAATTTTAATAATATCCTTTTTACCCGAAAGGCATAAGATTATATATTCTGACGCCAAATCAATTAATTTTATGACTATATCAAGGTTGTCATTTGTATTGTTATTTTGTAATGTATCGCTTTTGAAAAACGTATTGATAATCCAACGTTTGCTTATATTTATTTCATTTGAGTTTATATAATCTTTAACTTCATAATCCCATGCGGCTTCAAGAATATCTACAACATTTTGTTTGAATTGATAGTTGCATTGCGAAATACTGTGAATATTATAAATATCTCCTGTGTTTGCAAAAAACTTTTCATAAATTCCGCCGTTTAATGTTTTAGCTCTTAAATTTTTATGAAATTCCGGTTCATCAGGATTAGCTCCGTTGCTTATCATATGTTCTTCGATATGTTTGAAAATCGCAAGAAGATGAAATTCATCAGCGAGCAAGTGTGTGATATAACCTAAATATAAATCTTTATTCTCGCCTGCGGTAAAATAATAATTTTCAATAAATTCATTAATTCTGTCTTTGAATAATTTTGCTATTTCTGGGTCATCGTATCCGTATCCGTTTATCCCCTCGCACAAGTGAGAGCGTTTTTTATCTATTCTTTGATAATCTTTTTTTGCGTGTATAGCGTCGGGCGCTATGTTCCCGCCGAAAAATAAAGGGAGGTTTTTTATTTTATTTTTGCCTAATATATAATATATATTGTCTGCTATCGCTATATGAGTAATTGTACCCGCCATGATTTATCTCCCCGCAAATATTCGTTATGAATTATATTATAAATCAAATAAATAAAAATAACAAGCAGATTATAGTAAATTTTTTATTTACTTTTTTATTTTTTATGATATAATATAAATAAATGTGTAGGGGCGCGCATTGCGCGTCCGCAGATTAAAGGAGAATAATCTTATATGAACAAAATAAAAAAACGTCCCAATATTATATTTTATTTTTCAGACCAGCAGCGTCATGACACAATCGGAGCATATAGCAAATACGCGAAAGAGTTTAACATAACCCCGAATCTTGATAAAATGGCGGAGAACGGGGTAAAGTTCGAGTACGCGTTCACTCCCCAGCCTGTATGCGGTCCGGCGAGGGCGTGTATTCAGACGGGAAAATTCGCCACGCAAAACGGCTGTTTCACAAACGGCAGAGCATTAAAAGAAAACGACATGACAATCGCGAAATATCTCACTAACGCCGGATATGACACGGCATACGCCGGAAAATGGCATTTAGCGTCAAATAATATTTTAAGCCCGGACGACGAAAACTATTCAAATTACGGGACGGTCGCAATCCCCGAAAATCTTCGCGGCGGTTACAGATACTGGCGTGCGGCTGATATTTTGGAGTTTACATCGCACGGCTACGGCGGATATATCTTCGACAACGACATGAACAAAATCGAATTCAAAGATTACAGGTGCGACTGTATCACAGATTTCGCGATTGAATATATCGCGAATAAAGACAATAAAGCCCGCGATGAAGATAAGCCGTTTTTCATGTTTGTATCGCATATAGAGCCTCATCATCAAAACGACAGGGATAAATTCGAGGGACCAAACGGCTCAGTCGAAAAGTTCAAAAATTTTAACGTCCCCGAAGATATAAGAGACGCGAAAAATACAGAGCCGGATTTCGACGAACATTTCGCAAATTATCTCGGCTGTTGCAACAGCTTGGACTATAATCTGGGCAGGATAATCGCAGAACTAAAAAACCGCGATATTTTAGAAGATACTGTTATAATATACACAAGCGACCATTCGTGCCACTTCAGGACGAGAAACAGCGAATATAAACGGTCATGCCACGAAAACAGCATAAGAATCCCGATGATAATATCCGGCGGAGAGTTTAACGGCGGCATTAAGATTCAAAACATGGTAAGTTTAATGGATTTACCGTCAACTGTATTAGATATTGCCGGAGTGGCTATACCCGATGATTTCATGGGAAAGTCTCTTGTAAATCTTTTAAACAAAGATTGCGAATGGAAAAACGAAATATTCACGCAGATAAGTGAGGATAAGCTTGCTCGTTGCATAAGAACACAAAACTGGAAATATTCGATTGCGTCAAATGAAAATCCATGGACGACAGCGGCGGCTGATGAATATTACGAGGATTTTTTGTATGATTTACAAAATGACCCGTATGAACGAAATAATTTAATAAACGCGAGCGAGTTTGACGAAAAGAAAAAAGAAATGTCGGAGATTTTAATAAAACACATGAACAGGGCAGGGGAGAAAACCCCTGTAATTGTGAGTGAAAAATAGGATTATTTTGTGTAGGTAATTTATATTTTGTACGAAAATGTGAATCCGTAGGGACGGTCGCCCTCGACCGTCCGCGTAAAAGGAAATGCTTGCGTAAAATCGGAGATAAATCAGATTTACGGACGACCGGGGGCGGTCGTCCCTACAACAAGACCCGATGCATAAAATAAGCATTTTCTACCCCGTACATGAAAATGACGGCATAACATGATTACGAAAATTATCTGCACTATGTCAATGTACTAAACCGATAATAAATAATAAATAAAAGAAAGCAGGGTCTCCCC
>Ga0082212_10003850_pt1 | contig 21094 bp, 13 predicted proteins | sample TergutNt197P3_FD_71548 | JGI IMG/M metagenome (GOLD analysis project Ga0082212, IMG submission 71548) | Neocapritermes taracua P3 segment gut microbial communities from Petit-Saut dam, French Guiana - Nt197 P3 | ecosystem: Host-associated > Arthropoda: Insects > Digestive system > Gut ... | reverse complement strand
GACAATACGCTCAGAATGACAATACGCTCAGAATGACAATACGCTCAGAATGACAATACGCAATTTACCCAATATATTTATCTGCACCCTAATCAGCCTTTTTGACAATATAAATAAAATGTTATATACTTGATATTAGAATTAACCTTAAGGCAAGTTGTCAGGTCATTAAGGATGTGTAGTATTTTGGATATTAACGCGTGGATCCGCCAAAAAAAAACAGCCTCCATAACCTTGGGCGAGTTGGAAAATTTTTTACGCAGCCCTGTTTATAGTGAATTTGTCATTGAAATTAATGCCCTTATTGACAGAGGGCTTATCCGCCCCATGGGCAAAGAAAAAAACGGTATGCTCCCGCCGCTTTTTCGCCGTTACCGTATTTGCCGCAAAGAAGAGGATCAAAAAAGCGCCCAAGCTGAGATCCTACGCTTAGGCCCGGCCTTTAACCCTTCCGGTTATTTGTCCAATATTCACTTGTATAATAAACAGCGGGAGCTTTTATTATCCTTGCATGATTATGCGCAAAACAACGCCGCCGAACTTATGCTGTATATGTCCAAAAACGAACGCGCCTATGCTATCTGGGGCAATGAAAAACAACTGGACGATTCCCTCTGCCAAAGTATGCTGCGCTATACGGGCTGGGAATCTAAGCTTAATTATTATCAAACACCCGAACCTTTTTGGGATTATTTATGTAATGGCGCGGCTACAAAATCCATATTGATCTTGGAAAACAAAGATATTTGGTTTTCACTAAGAAAGCTATTAATGGAGCGCAAATCCGCGTTTCAACTGTATGGGCAGCTCTTCGACGGCATACTGTATGGAGAAGGCAAGAAAATTGCCCGGTCGGACGCTTTAGCGGATTATGGCTCGCAGGGTTTTCAAGCATGCCCTTCTTTTTACTACTGGGGCGATTTGGATTATGAAGGCATCGGCATTTATTTGATGATATCCACATTTCCCACACGCTTATTTGTCCCCGGATACCTGGCTATGCTGGATTATGCCCAAAGACAAAACTTAACATTATGTAAAACCGCCCAAACCGCCCCGTCTCAACTGGACGAATTCCTTAACTGTTTTGATAAAGAAAGCGCTATGGAGATAAAAGAACTATTAGCGGCAGGTAAATATATCCCACAAGAGATTTGCAACTATCCACGGCTGATGGCTGCTTTACAGCCCAAGTTGCAAGTGGAAAGCGAGGTGAATGAAGAATGACCTCAACCTTATATGCGGTCTTCGACCGCAAGTATCGAGTATCGAGTATTTAGGATTCAGGAGAAGGTCAAATTCGTGTTTTTTTATTAGCGACTTTGGTCGACAAGTTACTAATTATGAAAGAATTTCTTGAACGATTTCCCAAACGCATGGAATTTTTAGCAGCCGTAGATTCTATTGTTGGGCGAACCAACAGGAATCAGGAAATGGAGCGGCTGTTTTCGTCTGGTGAATTGGATAATATCTTGCTTTCTGTTGTGGTCTTTATTATGGAAACTACCCTCACGGAAGAAGAAGATTGCACTATCAACGCTATTACGGCTTTTCTGGCTGAAATACTCCCTTGCTACGGCAAACAGCTGAGCAGCGCCCAGTTAGATACGCTTTCCAGATACTTGATCAAGGATATATTGCAAAACAAAGGCGAAACACGCCTAGCCGCTGTTATGGATTATGAGGAAGGGTTAAAAAACATACCTATCCGTTTAATTACGGATAAAATAGGCGATAATAATCAGGTTTTATATGAATTAACCAAGCAAGGCTTCGATTTTCTTTTTAGGACAAAGGAAGTAGACGATGAACTAGGCTTTGAAATTGAAGCTATACGCCTGCGTATGCTGATTAGCAAGAAGAATTACAAAAAGGCAACTGCCCAAAGCAAATACATCATTGCCATGCTCTTGGAAAAGCGCAATGAACTGCGCCAGTTCGAACAGCAATTGAACCATGATATCTTCTCGGTCTCCGGCGACCAATATGACACCATTGTACGCAATCTCCTCGCTACACTAAATGAAGAATATGATATCATGAGGGATATTGAGCGCCTGCTTGATCTGGCGCGTTTGCGCTTAGCCGAAGAGAGCAGGCTTTATTCTAACTTTGACGAAAAAACCCTGGCGGCTCAGGGCGAAGTCTTCGATATTACGGAAAATGTGCAACGCGCGCTGGGGTTGCAAAGAGAACTGCTAATTAAATGTGAAAAATTGAGAAAACTATACCTTTCCTTGCTGCAAGACTCCTTGCTTTTTCATCAGCTAAAACGTTTTGACTTGGAAGAGCAAATTCTAAGACCCATGCAACAATTAAGTTTTTCCGATATCCATGAGCTAAAGCGGCTTAATGCCAGCTTATTAGCTCCATTGTTTTTACCGGATTTAAGAAAATCCCTCAATGTGTCGCTCTTTTATGACCGCCAAAGCAGGTTGAAGGAAATGCCTATGGAAAGCATTATTGAAGTAGACGACATAATGGATGATAGCGGTAAACTCCAGCGTATCCAGGCACGAAATGAAGCTCATGTGCGCATAATCAGCTATTTGCTGGAATATGCGGGCATCCACGGTGATTTTTTGTTTAGCGATTTTTGGCAGCAACTTAAAACGGTTAATCGGCTGTCTGAAATAATAGCCGAGCGCCTACTCTTCTTGGATATGCTTAAGCTTTATGAAATTCGTGAAATAGATCTGGAAAAATGGCGCGGTGAAGGCATTCGCCTAATGGATAATTTGGGTGAATTCGATCTTGATTATTGCCTTAGCTGTTATGCGGAGCGGGACAAAACATTCTGTATGATAAAGCGGATAAGCATAGACAAGTCCGGCAATAATATTGTATGCAAAACCAGTGAACAGGAAAGTATCTTAATAGATGATTTGCTTTTCGAGGTGGATAAACATGAGGGAAACAGTGGTACAAACAGCTAAAATATTAAGCAAGCTTTTGGCGGAAGGCGAAATAAACGCTGCCGACAGCAACTTGCTGAGCGATTACCGCAACCCCGAAGTACGGGCCGACCTGGATATCTGGGGCGAGGAATTGGGCTTTGCCTTGGTGGAGATGCGAGGAAAGGTTTATCTTGTCCCGCATACCGACAGCGGCTTATTATCTTTCTCCATACGGGATATCCGCGAGAGCGAAGCCAAAGGCGACCGTATGATAGAGGCATTTTTGCAATGCTATATCTCTATGGCCATACTTTGGGCATTGTATGGCGGCAAGAATAATAATCCCAAAAGGGTAGTTTTTCTGCAAACCAAAGATATTCTCGCCTTGCTTGATGAAAGGTTTACCGAAATTTCTACCCCTCAGGCGCAAATGTTGGAAACTGGCTATGAAATCAACTTCAGCCAAATTGCCTGCTATTGGAATTCCTTGCAAGCACAGGATGAACAAAAACGAAAGACCAAGATGGGTGCAATTCATAGAGCCTGTCGGCTTATGGAACGCCAAAAACTGCTGCGTATGGTGGACGAAGGGCGTGAAATCCGCCCAACCGAAAGGCTGGACGATTTGATGATCGGCTATTATCTGGATATGCGCCGCTTGGAGGAAATCCACCAACTCTTCGAAAGCCAGGAGGGCACTATTAATGCCAAAATTAAACAGGATTAGATTAGCCAATATCTCCTATGACGGCAAATACATTACGGATCAAATCTTTGATACCTATGGTGGCGAGAATACTCTGCTTAACCTGGCTAATGGCAGCGGTAAGAGCGTACTGGTGCAAATGGTCTTGCAACCGATCTTGCCCTGCCAGCGTATTCATGAGCGCAAAATCGACTACTATCTCTCCCAAACCGCTTCCCCCTCTTATATAATGCTGGAATGGATACTGGATCATACTATTAAACCAATTTACTACTTAACCGGTATAGCCATGTGTTCTATTCCCCAAGACGATGAAAGCGGTTCACGGGTCAAGTATTTTACCTTTACCCATAAATACGACGCCGCTACGGACTATGATGTGGCGCATACCCCTTTAATATTGCTAAACTCAGGCGGCGGGCATCGCTTTATGCCCTATGACGAAGCTTTTAATATGTTAAAAAATGTCAAAAGCGACTTGCATCCGCTGCATTGTTTTGCCAAAGACCGCAAGGAGTTTTATTATAGGGAGCTGGAAGAGCATGGCATTTTCCCCGAAGAATGGAAACTTATGGCGCGTGTTAACGATAAAGAGGGTGGCGTAGACGAGGTGTTTTCCGCCTGTAAATCTTCGGATGCTTTGCTTAACAAATGGATCCTAAAAACCATTACAGACAAAACCAAACAGGAAGAACAAAACCTGCGCGAGATGTTTTTTGAGCTTATATGGTCTATACTGGCTCAAGAAGAAACCATACTGGAGAAAGAGTTGTTAAGCGGGTTTTTATCCGAATTAGGTAAACTGATTGATACTATTGCCAATCTAAGCCAACATCTTGACTGCATTGAACAGATTGAAAGGTTATTAGCCGGGGTTTATCATTATATAAAACAGCGCCTTAACAGTATCGATGAAGAAAAACACTACTGCGCCGCCAACCTTGATGAACTAGGGGCAGCAAAACAGCAAATACATTATGAAGAAGTTTCCGCCTCCTGGCATAGAGCCAACACTTTTTTACTCAAGCAAAACAGCCGCTTAGAGGAACAAAGCGTTATAACTGAGGTGCAGCGCGCTTTATCTGATAAAGCCAAACGAGACAAAGAAGCCCTGGAAGCAGCCGGACATACAGAAAAACTATGTTTTGCCCAGGCGCATATTGCTAATTTACGGGAACAGTTGGAGAAAATAAAAACCGGTCATGGTGATGAAGACACAGCTGATGTACTGTATTCACTGCATCAGCGATACAGCGAGGCTATTGGGCAAAGCCAGAAAGCTTTAGAAAAGATGGTAGCAGAACTTGAAATGCTGGAGGATTCATCTGCCCAATATAAAAATGACATTGCAAAAATAGAGCTTAAAAAACAGGAAATTGCGGGAAAACTGGGCGCGCTTGCGCAAAAAATAAGCGCTTTTCTTTCATATGAAGCACAGTGCTTAAGCTCACTGGGTCTCACTATACACCGTACCCTTTTTGGCGCTCTTAACTTAGAAGAGCAAGCAACCGCAAAGCAGCAGGTTGAAGGCCATCTTAAACAACTGCAGCAACAAGCTGAGACATTAGCGTTGCGCTTAGAAGCAGCCATACAAAGACGGCAAGACTTAGCAAGCAGCCAAACAAGGCTCAGGGACGATTTGGATGAAATAAAAACCAGCCTACACAGGCAAGAATTAGCGATTGAGCAATACGAAAAAAGCGAAAAATCGCTTAATGAAATTAACGGACGGCAGGGGTTATCTAAGTACATTAAAGATATACCCCGCAATCTCGTAGCATTGCATAATAGCGCAGTACAGCGCAAGACCGAACTTGCCAAATTAGAAGCTCGCTTGGTATATGAACGCGATACTTTGGCTCATTTGGCGGCTTTTTGCTTGCATACCTCAGCCGAATTTGGCCGCCTGCTGGAATCTAAAGGAATAGTGTATATAACCGGTGAGAATTATTTAAAAGATATGGATGAAAAACAACAAAAAACCATCCTTTCACACAACCCCATGCTGCCATTTTGTTTTTTGGTTGGCAAATCCGATTTTGCTTTAGCAACCTCCCTTTATTCACCGGGCCTAGACCGTATCTGCCCTGTCTTAATACTGGAAAAAGCTGAGGAAGATATTAAAGCAGGCGAACATGGGGTAGCTTTAACAGATTTTGGCTGGGCGATGTGTTATTATTATGAAGAGAGTTTTGCCCCGGCTACCAAAGATATTTTTAAGGATAAACTGGAAGCTGCCCTAGCGCAAACCGAAAAAAGCTGCGCTGAATGGCAGGCAGAGCTGGAACAGTTGAAATTTGATATCCAGTTTGTGGAGGGCTTTCCCTATACCGATCAAAGCAAGCGCCTATTAGATGAAGTTTTAAATGCGTTAATAACAAAACGCCGTATCATCGAAGAATGTATGGAAAACGAAACTCGCGAAGCCCTGGAATTAGAGAGCTTATGTGGTGTTTTGCAAAAAAGCATTACGGAAAATCAGGCAGCCATGGCGAATTCCCGGCATAATATCCAATTATTCCAGGAGTATTTAGAAAAAAACGACAGCTATATGCAAGATTATGCCGAGCAACAACAGCTAATACAAGTTCAAAAAGAACTTATCAGACAGTCCCAACAGTTGCAAGAAGATATTGAGGGCTACAATAATAAAATTACCAGCTTTTCCATAGAAAAAGCGCAATTGAGCACGCAACTAGACATACTCGGGCTAAAGCTACGCCAAATCAACCCTCCTTCATCCGGGGTAATGCTGGATTGGTTACTTGAAACCCTGGAAAACCGCTATGAGGAAATCAAAGCCAAGCAAACCCAAGATGAAAGAATTGTGATGGCTGAAATCAGCCATCACCAAGAAAAGCGTCATGAAGCAGAAAAAGCCTTAAAAAAGTATCGGCATATCCAGGAATATGAGATAGAAGGTATTACATATAGCGAAAACCAGTTGGAGTATGTGGAAAAAGAGAGCAAACGCTTAAAACAGCTGTGGCAGGAAGCGGATAATGAGCTTAAAACAGTCGAAAAGGCTCAGATCCGCGCTAAAGCCGAATGCGATTCCTGCTTGAACCGGATCAGGGAAGAAGGCTGGCAACAACCGCTAGACTTATCAGAAATTAGCGGGGATTTTGAGGCAAGGCGCCATATAATACAGAAAAAACAAACTGAACTTAATAAAAAAATCCAGGAATTGGAACAAACAAAAGAAAAGTGCCAGCATGATATCAGTCGCATTTTAAGAGTTATTGAGGATCTCGCGCCTCAAGATATAGCGGCGCCTGCAGGCGGGTGGCAAGTGATTAATATTGAGGAACAGGCACGGGCGCATAAGGATTTAGCGGGTAAAATTAGCAATTTGCGTGAACAGTCCGGTGAACTCGAACATGCCCTCAAAAACAGTTTTCAAGGGCACCATACCGGCATCGACCATATTCTCGGCCACCTCACGCTGGCCGGCAATACCTATAACTACGAAGCTTGCTATTTTATTTTTGAACGCTTAAGCGAACAAAGCAAGCTTATGCAAGAAACCCTAAGGGTACTGGAATCACATCTTAAACACCTGGACAAACAAAAAGACAATGTTGTTTTTCATGCCTTTGCCCAGGGCAAAAGACTGCATGGCGAGCTAAAAAAGATTTCTGAATCATCTAGGGTTAAATTAGCCCCTGATAAACCACCTCGCCAAACATTGAAAATCGCTGTCCCCGATGAATTGGATCCTTATGCCAACCAGCGTATTAGCGATCATATTAATGCTTGCGTAAGCGAAATGCGGCAACTAAAAAAAGAAAATGCCCTCAGCGAAAAAACCATGCAAAGCCTCATCGACACCAAACTGTCCGACCGGGAAATATTGAATCAGTTAATTGGACAGCACAGCATTGATGTACGCTTACTCAAAGTGGATATTTCGCAGGCAAATTCCACTCTGCGTACCTGGGAGAGGGTTCTGACGGACAATTCCGGCGGCGAATTGTTTGTATCCTGTTTTGTGCTGCTGGCGGCCTTGATGGATTATGCGCGTCACAGTGTTGTGCCGGATGAAAAAGCCGGCGGCGGTATGAAAGTTATGCTGATCGACAACCCTTTTGGCAAAACATCATCCGAGCACCTGTTGGATGCCCTGATTCAAGTAGCCGGGCAATTTAAGATGCAATTGATATGCCTATCCGATCTCAGCCAAAGCTCCATTACCGCCAAGTTCGCGCTTATTTACCAATTGTCCTTGCGCCCTTCTCTATATAGCGGCAAGGCTTACTTAAAGGTAGATTCCCTCACCAGCAAAGCCCCTTTAGTTCAAAACAGCAGACTGGATCATGTATCGCTGAAACATGAACAAATAAGCATGTTTTAATTCTTATCCCCAGGGTCATTGTCCAACAGCGCGTCAACAGAAAAATCCAGCGGGTCTTGTTCTTTGAGCAGATCCGGGTTGACGCGGGCGGATTTGATGGAGGCTGCATAGTGCAGATGCGGACCGGTGGCATAACCGGTGGCGCCTACTTTGCCGATTATATCCCCGGCATTTATTTTATCGCCAACCTCGACATCCAAAGCGCTCATATGGCAATAGGTGGTGAATAGCCACAAGCCGTGATCGATTATCACCGTATTACCCGACACGATCAGTTCATCCGCAAATACCACCTGTCCGGCAGCGGCGGCTTGCACAGGGGTACCCTCAGTCGCGGCGATGTCTATGGCCGAGTGTCTGCTGGTAAACTTGCCATTAGTATAACGCACCTGCCCGAATTGCGTGGATATCCGCCCTTCAAGCGGTTGAATAAACGGCCCCTCCCATAGAGGCTTTGGCGCCGAATAAGCTTTGGCCGGGCCTACTTTTTTATTGTCCAAAGCGATATTGTTATCAGTACGGATCTCTGCCAAATCTTCTGTAACCGTAAGATCCTGCCGGGTAAAAGCAACCTCCTTTATTTCATAAGTCAGTTCAAAGAGGGTCAGTTTTTCCTGACCGGCAATTCTTTTAACGGTAAGCATATGCAATCCGGGCTTGGCATCCGGCGCGACCTGTATTAAAGCCAGCAAATTGCTATCTACATGGAATGTCTCTATCCTATCCTTAAGATGTGTCGCCGTTAACTCATAATGAACACTTTCTTCAGCGCAGGTCATCTGAAAGCCCATTAACTGTCCCTGACAAGCCTCGTATACAGACAACCTGGCTTGCTGTTCCGGTTTTGGTTCCGGTTTTGGTTCCGGTTCTGGTTCCGGTTTTGGTTCCGGTTTTGGTTCCGGTTCTGATTCAGGCTCTGGTTGGGACTCCGATAAGGGAATTATGCCTTCAGTTGACTTTTCGCCGTCCGTATTTACTTCATATATTGGCGACATATGACCCGTCGCAAAATCTGGCTGAGCCAAGGGCATAAGCTCAGGTTGTGATTTATCCCGGCAGCCTGTCATAAATAAACAAATGCTAAAAATCAGTATAATATGCCCAATATTTTTCGTAAGTATTAATCTTTTGCTATAATTTCTCATCCATTCCAACCTCCCAACACGATTATACCACGGATAAAACCAGCATACCATAAGTAAATTAAATTTGATAGCATAAAGGTACCCTTAACTTCATTACATTATATTTCGATAATTATATAGCAGACTTTTTTTGAAAGGAAGCCAAAACATGAAAATGCGTACAATAGTTTTGGGTGGGTTCATAATAGTAGCTGTTTTTGGTACAATGCTGGGTATTACAGGATTTATTAGCAATAATATGCTATTAAAGAAGTCAAATGAGCTATTTGTGATGGGAAAAGTAAATAATGATATTTGCTCGGTATTGAAGACACATTATGACTGGCGGCATGGTTTAAGCATGGCAGTACTGGATAATCAAGAATTTACAGGTTCACTAGACCCAGATACCTGTGCCTTGGGTAAATGGCTGGAAAGCGACGACGCTAAAAATATTACGGATCCGGAGTTCAATCTTCTCTTAAGTCAAATTAAAACCCCACACAATGAAATACATACCAAAGCAAGCACTATTATAGACGACCTTAATGCCGGCAATAATAAAGCAGCATATGAAATGTTTGATACAGAGGTTTTAGCGGTAACAAAAGAAGTAATAAGCGGCTTATCTATGCTAAGCGAGCGCTACAGTACCTTGGTTAACGAGAAAACAGAAGAAAGCGTGGCACTAGGCAATAAAGTTGATGTGATCACTGCCATATTGATGCTAATTGCCGCCATCGTCAGCATTACTTTAGCTTTGACAATCACCTCGTATATAGTAACACCCCTCCATCACCTAACAAATTTTATGAAAAATGCCAGCACCGAAGGGAATCTTGTTTTTTGTCAGTCGGATATTGAAGAGGTTAAAAAATGCTCTAACCGCCGGGATGAAATAGGGGTTTGCGTAGTTAGTTCAAACAGCTTTATAGAACATGTGGTAAATATCAGCGAAACCTTGGAAAATATCGCGGACGGCGACTTAACCAAGGAACTGAGCTTGTTGTCTGAAAAAGATACTCTCGGTATTTCTCTGCAAAAAGTAAATGACAGGCTAAACAGTATGTTCGCAGAAATCAATTTCTCCACCGCTCAAGTAAACACCGGCGCAAAACAGGTGGCCGACGGCGCGCAAACCCTGGCTCAAGGCTCTACTCAACAAGCCGCGGCTATAGATCAGCTTTCGAGTTCTATTGCCGATATAACAGAAAAAACTAAAACCAACGCGGATAAAGCCGAGGAAGCCACCAAATTAGCTAATACCATAAGAGGCAACGCGGAAAAAAGCAGCACACAAATGAATAATATGATGTCTGCCGTTGAAGATATCAATCAAGCCAGCCAAAGCATTGGCCAAGTGATAAAGGTAATTGACGATATCGCTTTCCAAACTAATATCCTGGCACTAAACGCCGCCGTAGAAGCAGCCCGCGCCGGTCAACATGGCAAAGGTTTTGCGGTGGTAGCCGAAGAAGTACGTAACCTGGCTGCCAAGAGTGCTGACGCTGCCAAAGAAACAGGCGCCTTGATTCAGAACTCCATAGAAAAAGCCAAACTGGGTTCGCAAATAGCCTGTGAAACCGCTGTTAGCCTAACAGATATAGTATCAGGCATCAATGAAAGCAGCAGATTGATCGGTGAGATCGCCCAATCTTCAGAGGATCAATCTACAGACATTGGGCAGATAAATATTGGCATTGCCCAAGTAGCACAGGTCGTACAACAAAATAGTGCCACAGCCGAGCAAAGCGCCGCTGCCAGCGAAGAAATGAGCTCCCAATCCAATATACTGCAAGAGCTGGCTGCACAGTTTAGGCTTCACAACAACATCACCGGCAAATACAATAAAGCAATTAACGCCGCAATAGCTCCCTCCCAAAATAGGCTTCCCGCATACAGCGGCAGTTCAAGCCATATAGGTTCAGACGGTATGGGAAAATACTAAAAGAATTTTGTGCAAACTGGGCTTTTCTTTTCACAATAAATATGATAGAATAATGGCGAGAAGAATCCACAGCAAAGGTGCCTTAGATGAAGATGATCGTTGGTTTGGGTAACCCCGGCACTGAATACATGGTCTCCCGTCATAATTGTGGTTTTATGACTATCGACCAGTTGGCCTATAAACTAAAATCCACTAAGGAAAAAAAGGAAAAAAACAGTTTAACGCGGCAGGCTATGCTAGGCGCGCAAAAACTGCTGCTGGTCAAGCCGCAAATGTATATGAACAACAGTGGTTATGCGGTGGTGGCGCTTAAGAATTATTATAAACTGGATTTATCAGAAATACTGATAGTATATGACGACATGGATCTACCCGCCGCTCATTTACGCCTGCGCCGCGAAGGGCGGGCCGGTGGGCATAATGGCATGCAATCCATTATCGAACAATGCGGCTCCGCACAAATTGAGCGCTTAAAAATAGGCATTGGCCATAGCTTTGCTATTAGCGGGGCAAACCATGTGCTTTCCCGTTTTGCTGCAGAAGAAATGCCAGTAATGGCCGCTGCCTTCGCCCGCGCCGCCTGTGCCGCCCTTTGCTGGGCAGAACATGGCATAGCGCAAGCTATGAATGAGTATAACAATGGCTAGTGTAAGAATATTTTCGCGTAGCGAATTATTTTAAATGAATGAATATAATAGTAATTAGGGGTGCCCTATAATTTATGCAAGAAATTTTAAAAATTTGGCGGCAATCTAATGAATATAAGGTGGTTGAGGACGCTGTTAGAAGGGGGCATGCCGCTAGTTTGAGCGGACTCCCCCCATCAGCTCAAGCAACCTTTGCCGCGGCACTGTATAGCGAGCTGCCCCGCCCGACTATCATATTAACTGCTCTGGAAGACGAAGCGCGTATCATCTACGAAAATATCCGCCCCTTCCTGGGGGAAAGCGCTTTGTATTTTCCGGTGATGGAACTATTGCCCTTTGAAGTCTATGCGCGCAATATTGAACTAAGTGCCGAGCGTATCGCCACACTTTCTGCTTTAAGCTGCCACAAAGCTGTTCTCATTGTAACCAGCATCAACGCTATACTGCGCCGCTTGCCTCAGCCAACATTATTCGCTACGCAACATATAACACTTAAGCCCGGCTCGGTGATCCAACCGGCTAGGCTAGCCGCCAAACTGGTAGATATGGGCTATGAAAAAGGCAAGCTAACAGAGATCCCCGGCACCTTTAGCCTGCGCGGCAGTATTATAGATGTTTTTCCCCTTACCGCCATCTCCCCTTGCCGTCTGGAATTCTTCGACGATGAATTAGAATCTCTGCGTTGTTTCGACCCAGCCAGCCAGCTTTCCCAAGAAGCGCAAGATGAGCTGACTATACCCCCCGCACGGGAATTGCCTTTTACTGCTGAAGCATGTAAAAGGGCAGCTTTAGCGCTGGAGGCGGAAATAACCGCTACCGCCAAGGCACTTAGTGGGCAGGCAAAAAAACAATTATATGATACCTTTGGCTCATTACTGGAACACCTCAAAGAAGGCATGTGGCAGATGGGCATGGAAAGCCTTTCTACCTTCTTTTATCCGGATGCCGGCAGCCTGCTTGATTATCTGCCCCTTAAGAATTGCCTACTGCTGCTTAGCCAGTCAAACCACATCAAAGAGCAAGTGGATTTGCATCAGCACGAGCGTGAGCTGCGTTATTATGATTTACTGGAAATGGGCAAGCTTTTGCCCTCCTTTTATCACAATTTTCTGGATTATGAACAGTTGTTACCGCAGTTTAAGAGCCGCCATCCGCTATTACTGGAGCAGTTGGTCAGCGGGTCGCACGATATAAACACTCAAAAAGATCAACAGATCTTAGCGCGAGATTTAACTTCCTATGCCCATAATCCACAGCAATTCACCATTGATTGCCGACATTTTAGCGCCAACCGTTGCCGTGTTTTCATCAGCGCCAGTTCTGAAACACGCTTAAAACGTGTAGCGGAGATCATCCGCGACGCCGGTTTTCCGGCTGTACGCATTTTGCGCGCTGCCTTCAACAAAGGTTATGAGAGTGAAACATTAAAATTAGCGCTCATAACCGAGCACGAGTTATTTGCTCAAGAAGTCAAACGCAAGGCACGCCGCCTCTATAGCGGCGGCAGTAAAATTGAGACTTTTTTGGATCTGGCTCCCGGGGATTATGTAGTTCATATCACGCAAGGTATCGGACGCTATATTGGCGTTGAGCGCCTGACGGTGGATAATATCAGCCGCGATTATCTGCTTATCCTCTATGCCGACGATGATAAACTATTTTTACCCGTTGATCAATTGGATATGATACAAAAATACATCGGCAATGAAGGGACGGCGCCCAAGCTATATAAACTGGGCGGCGGCGAATGGCAACGTGTCAAATCCCGGGTTAGGGCCAATGTGCAAGAAATGGCTAAAGAACTCTTACAGCTGTATGCCACACGGGCAGCTGCCCAAGGTTTCTCATTTTCCCCAGACAGCACTTGGCAAAATGAATTTGAAGATGCTTTCCCCTATGAAGAAACACCCGACCAAATTCAGGCCATTGAAGATATTAAAGCTGATATGGAAAGCGTAAAAGTTATGGACCGCCTGCTCTGCGGTGATGTCGGCTATGGAAAAACAGAGATAGCACTGCGCGCGGCTTTTAAAGCTGTTATGGACGGCAAACAAGTAGCCTTGCTTGCCCCCACCACTGTATTGGCGCAACAGCATCAGCGCACTATTGTGGAACGTTTTGTTGATTATCCTTTACGTGTGGGCTGTCTGTCGCGGTTTGCCAGACCCACCGAACAAAAAAAGCTGGTAAAAGCCCTGGCCGAAGGGGAAATAGATATCATGGTGGGCACACACCGCCTACTCTCTGCCGATGTAGCATACAAAGACTTGGGATTATTAATAATTGACGAAGAACAGCGCTTCGGCGTGACCCATAAAGAAAAAATCAAAGCCATGCGCGGCAATGTGGATGTACTGACGCTTTCCGCCACCCCCATACCGCGCACACTGCACATGGCTTTAGCCGGCATGCGTGACATGAGCATAATCGCCACTCCGCCCCAAGACCGCCGCCCGGTACAAACCTATGTGTTGGAATACCAGGAACGCTTGATCCGCGAAGCGGTGCTGCGCGAAATGAACCGGGGCGGCCAGATATATTTCGTGCATAACCGGGTACATAATATTTACGAGCGCTCTTTCGCCCTGCAACAGTTATTGCCGGAGGCCCGTATTTATATTGCTCATGGGCAAATGCGCGATAAAGAATTGGAACATGTGATGATGGAGTTTGTAGAAGGCGCTGCCGATATACTCCTTTGCACCACAATTATTGAAAGCGGGCTGGATATACCCAATGTAAATACGCTTATAGTTGACAATGCCGACCATTTTGGCTTAGCGCAGCTCTATCAATTACGCGGGAGGGTAGGCCGCTCCGAAAGGCAGGCTTTCGCCTATTTCACCTATCGTCATGACAGCGAGATCAATGAATTGGCTCAAAAACGCTTAATAGCCATACGGGATTTTACTGAGCTGGGCGCCGGTTTTAAAATAGCCATGCGGGATTTAGAGTTACGCGGGGCAGGCAATATATTAGGCCCGGAACAAAGCGGGCATATTATGGCCGTGGGTTTCGATCTTTACTGCAAGCTTTTGCAAGAAGAAATGGCTATTCAAGCCGGACAACTACCTGCCCGCAGTGAAGCCATCAGTACCCAATTAGAATTGCAGATTAACGCTTTTATTCCCGACAGCTACATTGAAGATAGCGGGCTTAAAGTTGAAGTCTACAAACGGGTGGCTGCTTGTGACAACCTGTGCGAGGTAGAAGAACTGTCTGCCGAATTGATAGACCGCTATGGCCAGCTGCCCGCTCCTGTTAGCAATCTTATGCTGCTGGGTAAAGTTAAGGCTCTGGCTAAGCAGTTCGATATTATTTCCATAATTCAAAAAGCGGCTTATGTTGAAATAAAATTCGCGGAAGGTCATCCCTTGACCGGCCAACATTTGCTGGGTTTGCTTAGCACCTGGGAAAAACGGCTGGCTTTTCAAGATAAGAATAATTTCTGCATCCGCCTGCATAATGAAGATATTGCACAGCCCATACCCCGGGTTCAGCTGCTGCTTAAACTGCTTACAGAATTATCCGATATGCTAAATAGTATATAAAACACTTTGCTTTCGCATAAACTTCCCAGTAATTTCTTGTAAATTTCTTGGATTTAATAAATATTTATCTTTCCAATGAGCCGCAAACATGTTATAATAAAAAAGCTATAGAAAACTATAGATAAAATATAATATATTTTGAAGGGACGGATACAATTGAAAAAGTGGTTAATATGTTTATGTTTACTAATGATGATGGTACTGCTTGCCTCCTGCGCAAGCCAGCTAGACCCGGAAAATAAGTCTAAAAACCCCTCTTCTGCCCCTGCGGCGCAGACAAATTTTGAAGTAGTGGGCTCAATTAACGGTCAGGATGTTTATCGTTACGAATATGAGTATTACTTCAATAATTCTTTTAATCAAAACTTTAGCCAGTACTATGAAGCATTGATCCAATATGAAGGTGTGGATCTGCTTATCGAAGAAAGCGCTCATGATTTTCTGGGGGACATGGAGTTTTATGCCTGGCAGTCGGTAGTGCAAGCCAACCTGATTCGGCAAAAGGCTTTAGAAGAATACGATATCAGTATTGAGCCCTCATATTATGATAATCTTCTTACCCCTGATACCGTGCTTTCCATCAACACCAACCGCCTCTATATGATGATTTTCCCCAAAATGGAAGAAGAGACTAAAGCTGCCAAAGGTGTTGACGACGAGGAGGCAAAAGCGTATTACAATGAAGATCCATCCTCTTGGGATTGCCGTAAAGTAGCGCATATTATTGTTACCGGCGAACAAATGATGGATGAAGCTGTAGAAAATGAACAAGAACTAACCGAAGAAGAAGCCCATGAAGCAGCTAAGCAAAGAGCGGAAGAAATCATAGCCAAACTGGCCGCGGGTGAGGATTTCGCGGAGTTGGCGGCACAGTATTCCGCGGACGGAACGGCAGCCATAGGCGGTGAAATGGATCTCTATTTTAATTCCTATGGCGCCGGCATAAATGAAGATGGCAGCTTCGACCCACTATTCGCCGATGGTGCCTTCATACTAAACAATATCAATGATACCAGCAAAGAACCTATAGAAAGCTCCTTCGGCTTCCACATCATCAAACTGCTGGATAAAAAAGAAGGGTTTGACGCCGTTAAATCATATGTGCTGGAAAGTATGCTAACAGTAGACCAACAGGAGATAAGCGAATACTTCGGCATGAAACTGGAAGGCTGGGAAAATGATGCTGTTGTAGAACGCAATTTTGATTTCATCTATTATATAGAACCGCCGGAAGGCGAATTAGACGATATTATTGAATAAATAAAAATAAGCCCCCCGTTGCATTTAGCTAATGCAACGGGGGGCTTTTTATTTTATTCAGCTACCTTCCGTGCTATAGACCGGTTCGCCTTCCTCAACTTCAGGCATATCATTGATTTCTTCTTCCTTAGGCAGGGTGGATTTTATGGACAGACTCATGCGCTTGGCTACCGGGTCAACCAGCAAAACCTTGACTTGCACTTCGTCTCCCGGTTTTACCACATCTTCGGTCTTTTCTACCCGGTTATGGGCTAACTGCGAGATATGCACCAGACCTTCCACACCCGGCTCTACTTCCAAAAACGCGCCAAAAGTAGTAGTGCGCATTACCTTGGCTGTAATAATGCTGCCTTCAGGATATTTCTCTTGCACCACGCTCCAAGGGTTGGGTATAAGCTGCTTTAAACCCAAGGATATCTTTTCGTTTTCCACATCCACGGAAAGTACATACACATCAAGCTCATCGCCTTCTTTAAGCAAATCGGCAGGGTGGTTTACACGATACCAGGCCATTTCCGATACATGCAAAAGACCGTCTACGCCGCCAACATCAACAAAAGCGCCAAAACTGGTTAAGCGGCGTACCGACCCCCGTAAGATCTGTCCGGCGGCAATTTCTTTCCAGGTTTTCTCTTTTTGTTCTTGCGAAAGCTTGCGCAATACTGCTTTAGCAGAAAGAACCAGCTTATTATTCTGTTTATCGCATTCGATAATCTTTAGCTGCATTGTTTTGCCCACAAAAATGTTTAAATCCTCAATATAACTTAACCCCACCAGAGAGGCGGGCACAAAACCACGAACCCCTACATCTACCAAGAGACCGCCCCGTACTGTTTCTGTTACCTTACCGCTGACTATGGCATTCTCCGCTTTTAATTGGATCAGTCTGTCCCAAGCCGCCTCCTGATCCACACGCTTTTTGGAGAGCACCGGATAACCTTCCTGATTTTCCTTGCGCAAAATCAGCACATTGATTTCGTCCCCTACCTTAAAATGCTCTAAAATATTGGCCGCTTCCTCGGCGGACAGCTCGGAGGCTGAGAGCACCCCTTCACTTTTACCGCCAATATCAACCAGCAGTTCGTCCTGTTTTACTTGCACCACCACACCCTTGACCCGGGCGCCGCGCCGTATCTCCTTCATATCGCCGTATTCAGCCATTTCAGCATCGGCAATTGCTGAAATCATTTCGGGTTCAGCGTCGGCCGGCAGTGCTACGTCAGCTTCAGTTTCAGCCTTTGGCTCCACCGCAGCTTTAAACTCCGGCTCTGTTTCCGTCTCCGTTTCTGCTGTTGATTCAGCTTCCGCTTTAGCCTCAGTTTCCGCTGCGGTTGCTGCTTGTGTTACCGCTTCAGCCTCCGCTACCGCTTCATCTTTTGGTTCAGCTTCAACCTCAGCCTTTGGCTCTGCTTTAATCTCCGTCACCGGCTCAGCCTCTGCCTCTACTTCAATTGCAGGTTCCGCTTTAATCTTTGGCTCCGGTTCTATCTCTTGATCCGCATCAGCCTCCGGCTCAGCTGCAGCTTGTTCATCCGCCTTTACAGCCACAGCTATGTGAGTTTCCAGTTCGGCGGGCTCTTCCTCCAAAGGCTGCTCATCTAAAGGCTCGTCGCCAGTAGCGGCGGCTTCTTGGTTATAAGCCGCTGTAAGCTCGCTGTTTTCTTCTGATGAAGCCGTATTTGGCTCCAAAACACCATCTTTTTCCATTTGTAAATTCTCAAGCTCCGTCATTTTCTCAATAACCTCCTCAATAATCCAATCTGGCGTAGAAGCACCGGCGGTGATACCGTAGGCTGCTCCCCGCATTATATCAATATGCAGCTCGTGCGCCGTTTCAATATGGTAAACCCGGCAATGCCCGGTGCATATCTGTGCTAATTTCTTGCTGTTAGAACTGTTTTTGCCACCTACCACTATCATCACATCTACTTCTTGCGCCAAAGCTAGTGCCGCAAGTTGATGTTCGGTGGTAGCACTGCATATAGTTTGCTCTACCTTTAGTTCTTTGGCCGCTTTAGCCAACACGGCTAAGGTAGAATTAAAATTCTCTATGGTCTGCGTTGTTTGGGCTATTACACCAATTTTGCTAAGGTCTGCCGTTTTAACCAATTCTGCGGCTGATACAGGGTCAGCGGCTACGTAAGCGCTTTTACCCGTCCAGCCAATCAGTCCTTCTACCTCTGGGTGGTCTTGATCGCCGATTATTACCACCTGATAACCATCCTTAGCCAAAGCCTGGGCTTTTTGTTGCGCCTCTTTTACATAAGGACAGGTAGCGTCTATTAGCGTAAAACCACGCTGCCGGGCTTGCCGATAGCGTTGTGGCGCTATACCATGGGAGCGGATCAGCAATGGCCTGTCCGGTTTGGCATCCCACTCGTTTAAAGCAATAATGGCATAATTCTTTTCTAAGCGGCGCACTTCCTGTGGGTTATGGATCAATGGCCCATCCGAATAAACCGGGCCATTTTTGGCTGCTTTTATAGCCAATGCCAAGCTTCTTTTAACCCCAAAACAGAACCCTACGCATTTTGCTAATTTGACGCTCATCATATTTCCATTAATATAAGTACAAGCATAGTTATATTGATTTCTTCATCAATATTGTATATTCCTGCTTTTATAGAGGTTTAAAAAAAAAATTATACTTTTATCTTTTTTGCCTGCAATAAGCATTCGTTTTTCGCATACAAATCCACAACCTTTTGCTGTAAAAGCGAGGCGTGAGCCTTTATATCTTCCTGTGTGATTTTTCCTATAGATTCTAGCTCAATGAGCCGACCTATATTAACAACCATATTGCGTCGCCAAAAAAACGGCAAATTGCGGCTATTACTGATAGCTGCCGGCACTACCGGCACCCCTGCTTTTAAAGCGATAAAAGCGGCGCCTGGCATAAATTCAGTTATTTTTTGATCGTAGTTGCGGTGGCCTTCCGGAAATATCCCCACCGTGCGGCCATTTTTCATCAGTTTTATGGCAGCGCGTAATGCCGAAATATCAGATTCTTCCTTGTTAAGGAAAACAGCACCCAAACACTTGCCAAAGAGCAGCCGGGTAAGGGCATTGCGCAGGAATTCTTCTTTGGCAATATAAGTAATATGTTGGGGAAAGGCGCAAGCGAGCAAAATAGGGTCGGCAGTGGAAGTATGATTGGCAATAACAAGTACCGCCCTATCCGCCGGGATATTTTCCTGTCCGGTAAAACGGCAACCACATATCTTGCACCATAATCGCATAATAGGTACGCCGAATCTATATAAAAAAGGCATTTAAGCACCTGCCAGTTGCAGTATCTTTTGAACCACCTGTTCGATATTAAGATTACTGCTATCAAGTAATACTGCGTCGTCAGCTTGCATTAAGGGCGAGGCCACGCGGGAGCTATCCCGGCGGTCACGTTCTTTGATATCGCGGCTTACCTCGGCTACATCTATTATTAAACCTTTGGTTTGCAGCTCCAGAGTGCGCCGCCGCGACCGTTCTTCAAGAGAAGCGGTAAGGAAGATTTTGCATTTTGCCTGGGGCAATACTTTGGTGCCGATATCGCGGCCATCCATCACTACGCACCCTTCCTTGCCCAGACGTTGCTGTTCAGCCACCAAAGCTTCGCGTACACCGGCTATGGCAGATATGGGGCTGGCCGCGTTGCCTACTTTAGCTTCACGAATAGCCAAGGTAATATCCTCGCCGCCGCAATATACACGGTGATCTCCGTCAGCATTGATCAGCTCAATTCGGGTTTCTTGCGCCAGTCTAACTAAAGCTTGTTCATCATCATAAGCCAAGCCGCGCTTGATTGCCAGCCAAGCCAGCGCGCGGTACATGGCGCCGGTATCGATGTATAGGTAGCCTAAACGGTCGGCCACTAATCTAGCCACAGTGCTTTTTCCCGCGCCAGCCGGCCCGTCTATGGCAATTTGCCTGGCAATCATTGTTGATCTACCTTAGCAAAATCAGTAACCGCCCGATGAGCCAAACCGATAGACACATCATCCAGATGTATCATGCCAATGGCGAAAAACACCGCCACCGCCAGATGCTCGCCAAAGCGCGCCACCCCAATCTTCCCGCCAAAATTCAGACCGGCCGCCTGCGGCAGCACCTGGCGCAGCACCTCATGGGTAGCACCGGCTACCGCGCCTTCCTCGGCGTGGCTGTCGCGGATCACACCCTCGCGCTTGGCGCCCACCACAGCCCGTTCAATTATCTTAGGTACCGCACTTAGCGCTTCGCCGCCAAAATCCATAGCCGCCACAAACAGCCCCAGCCCGCTATAATGCTGCCTTAGCTCCCGTTCTTCTTCGCGGTTTTCGCTGACAGCCATACGCACCGCTGCCTGTGCTGTTTTTTTACTATTTCCTGTCATCATATTTTCCTCTATTTATAAACATAGCTTACACTTGACAATTATATCAGCCTTTTTCCACTTTTACAACTGTTTAACTGAAAAATAAGATGTTTTATCGGTTTTTTTTAAGGGCATTTCTAAAAAAAGTATATTACTTCAATAGGGTGCAGATAAATATATTGGGTAAATTGCTTATTGTCATTCTGAGCGTATTGTCATTCTGAGCGTATTGTCATTCTGAGCGTATTGTCATTCT